>PPYE01643546.1_pt1 | contig 145276 bp, 129 predicted proteins | sample 1559881 | NCBI WGS metagenome assembly PPYE01 (sample SAMN08240022, study PRJNA423297) | Human gut metagenome, whole genome shotgun sequencing project. | reverse complement strand
TCAAAATCATCTTCACGAATATCATCCACAAGATCACGAATGACCCCAACCGAATAGCTTGGAGTGAACAATAATTGCATGAAATCGTCTGTTTTTTCGAAAAGTTCAGGGAGATATTGATTTAGCGCGTTCGCTTGCTTGGTAAACAGAATGACGTACGCAGCATCCATGTCGGACGGCTCTTCGGTATCAAGGGCTTTCTGGATGATTGCACGCTCATCCGAGCTATAACCACCTAACTCATCTTCAATATTAAAAGCTTCGCGCAGGATATCAGGTACTTTAAGTTTTGTTCCCGATGACAGCACTCGAACGCCACTCGGGAGGTAATCATTTACTTCCATAAATCGAATGGCAATAATTCGATTAAACCATGTATACGCAACTTCTTCGATGAGGTCTGAAAATGCGTCCCGCCATTCTTCCTGCTTGGCCATTGTTTTAAGCCGAGAAACCAAATCACGGCGACGCTTAATATCTTGGCCACTGATAAATAGCCCCTTATCACCATAATATTCAATCTCACTGGTTGATGCCGCTGATTTCTCCTCAACACCATTTTCATTAATACCAAGATTCTCCATCTTTAACCTGATACTTTTAATCAGATCACGTCTAGCTTGAATCGCAAATGTCTTGATTGCCTTTTTATCCATACCGGTTCCTTTCCATGACTGCCAAACTTTATACTAGTCAATTTGCAAGGTCACAACCGTGTTATCTGACAATTGTGCCTCAAGTGAGCGCTTAAACTGAGCAGTCAGCTTATCAATATCAGCCGAGGCTGTGATTTTGTAGTCACCCTTGTGAAGAACCTCTTCCAGTTTGACAATCTTCTCCTGTGGTGAAACGACCGTGGGACCCACAGGCTTATCTGGATCCTTATGCTTATCGTCAGTTTTGCTTTCACCTGAGTGGTCACCCGCTGGTACTAATTGCGCCTTTGCATGGTTAATTCGGTCCGTCAGTTGATCTAATTGCGCACTAGCTTGAGCTGGTTTTGCTACAACCTCATTTAAGGTTGTGGCATCCGTGGCTGCCTCAGAAATAGCTTTAATTCTATTTTCAAAATCATGAGCTAGTTTATCTTTCACGTTCTGATCAGGTATCGCTGATTCTTCAATACGTGTCAAGCCACGTTCACGAAAATCATCAATGTCCGCTAAATAACCAGCTGCCGTCTTATCAAAAGCCGCACTAAATAATTCATCAAACTGCTTATTTAATTCGCTGATTTTAACGGCTGTATCGCCCTGAAGTTTTTGCAAGTGAAGCAACTTTGCCATCTTGTCAACTGTATCCTGTAGCTGATTGTCACTTAAGAAATCACTTGACTCCCCGTAAACGCGCAACGCATTTAAACCCTTGTCCCAGATATCTTGCATTGACTGCGAGTAATAAAAGTCACGAATGCCATCATCAAGAAAATCATCGTTCCAGTCCAGTAAGTCGTCTTTGTGTTTACTGATATAATCATAAAACGCACCAGAATCAGACATTTCAGTCAATGGACGTAGTAACTGAAGTCCTTTTTGTAACAACACGTGTCCTGGGTAGTCTTGAGTTTTATCTTCAAAGCCTTTCAGAGTTTGATACTTAGTCACGATTAGTTTTCTTAGTTCTGCGGCCCTCTGTTCATCGTTATCAGCCTCAAATGATTTCTTTCCAAACACTTCAGAAGCAACTGTCTGCATCGCTTTGATCTTTGAAGGCGCAACTTCTTCTTTAATCTGAAAGGCCAAATTACGAATTGCTTGCTTCTTAGTAAAGAAACCTGCAATTTCACGCGGTGTCCGTTCACCACTTAGCGGATCTATTACTGTACCATTGTAAAACATCTTAAGTTTGCCAATAGCGACCAATTTTGCGACGAGCCATTGAATATCTTCATCCGTGTAGCCATATGGAATATCATTAAACTTCGACAAGATGCTTTCCATGGTGATATGCGTATTATTCTGTGACTCGCGCCGCATATAATCCAGAACAGCATCAACCGCAGCTTGATTGTCTTGCTCGTCAAGCGCCAGGCTGGAGATACTTTCGAAAAGTTCGCGAATATCCTTCTCAGATTTGGCAACAGTGATGTACTGCAAACTGCGATACGTATTGTCAACTAAGAGCTTCATTGCCTGTTCTAATCGACTATCGAACCCTGCTTCGCCATTAATCAATTGGCCGTTTTCATAAATAGCTGCATTATCAAGCGATGCGATCAACTGTTCATGAGCGTGCTGGAACTCTTCATTTTGCTGAGATTGGCGAGCCAACACCATTCCCTGGTAACGTGAATCGCTTGATGCACTGCTATTAACAACAAACTTCTGAATTCGTAATGCATTTCGAATTTCATCGACAAAGTTTGACGAACGTGGTAAAGCAATCAAGACATCATGATTCCACGCACCAGTCGAAACTTGTAAATAATCGTTGTCACTCTGAAATTCATCATTCACTGGCGTAATGATGTGCACTGAAAGCTTGTTTCGCTGTGCGCCAAAAATATTGTCCGTTTTCCGATTAAAAGCAAAGACATAGCGACCATTCAGTTTGGGATAAGTTAAACTCGTTGCAATACCTGGCTTGGCATTGAACAAGTAATCCCCAATTTCCTTGGCAACCTCATTGTCAATCACTTCTTGTTTCGAAATTTCGCGTGTAATATCTTGTTCAGCATCAGTCAAAAAGTCATAACCCTTGACTGTTTTTTCAACGTAACCTTGTCCGACTAGAACCTCAAGTGCATCGCTAACTTTTTTCTTAAGTGCAATTCGATCTGCATCGACCGAACTAATCATCAGGGTGATCAAATTGTTCAATGATGCGTTAAAGTCAGTAACATACTTGACCATGAACAATACTTTAAGCAGCTGCAGTGCAAACGGATTCTTCTCGTCGTTCGGATTAACAGCAGGATTGTCGTGGGCACGCACTAGTACGATGTGATGGGTATGATCCAAGAATTGTTCCAAACCATCGAAAAAGCGACTAAATGGTGCAAGCGTCTCTGTGTCCGCATCCATCATAGCTTCAGCTGACTCTTGGAAGAGGGAAAGCATTGATCGCTCGCCTTCAGACAAATGTTTACCATCCGAACCGTTTTCACGAATCGCAGTCAGCACCTGTTGTAAGAGATTAAACTGATATGGAATAAACGGATAGTTTTGTGCAAAATCTTTTGGCGACTTATATTTTGGCCGCTCTACACCATCATCGAAATCAATTGAATTATTAATAGCTGCAGCGTTTGCAGAATACTGATCTTCAAGCATCTGCTCGGCAACATCAGTCTTTTCCAATAACCGCTTACGAATAACTTCATCAACATTAGCCGAGCTCATCGACAAACGTGTTTTGAAGCGACCTTGAATTTTCGAAAAGTCTTGTCCAGATGCAATATCCGTCACTTTGTCAATTGCCTGCTGAGAAGTCACGACTACCCATGACTTGCCGCGTGTCATCGTTCCCAGTTGTTCGACAATCGTCTGCAAATTAAGCATCCGCTGTACACTGTCACCTATGAACTGGCCAACCTCATCGGCCAAGAAAATGACCCGGCGTCCAGTTTTGTCGATATACCGTTTCACCAAAGCAGCAAAATCATCAATACTGATCTGATATTCGGTGCTCAGCGTTTCAATGAAACCCTGAGCATTTGCCTCGTCAGAGAATCCGGATTTCACCATTGCTTCCTTGATCGTACCTTTATTCAGGTAATAGGCGTCACGCAACTCTATCCAAGACTGATGATTGGCATTGATCGCTTTAATTTGCTCCTTAAAAGCATCCATCTTTCCAGCTTCAGTCAAACGCCGCTCAAGGTCAGCAATCCAAAAATCGGCGTCAGTAAATCCTTGCATTTCGTTGAAGACCCGCATGAAGACTTTCAAAATGCTTTGTTTATCTGACCCAACTGTGTCTTTCGCCTTAGCATCGATATTGAACAGAATGACATCATTGTTTGCCGCCGCAGCAGCATGCATCTCATTAAGAATCATCTGGTCGTCTATTTTGTCGTCAAAATAATCAACGGCTGGTTTTCCATCAACAATTTTGTTTGCCAAAATATATGACACGATTTTTAAAAAATGCGATTTCCCGGATCCAAAGAAGCCTGAAATCCAGACACCCATATCGTCAGTCGGAGTCTGTAAACTATTATCAAAAGCACTAAAGAACGCTGCAAAATGGTCACGCAACTCACGCGTAACAACATACTCGTCTAATTCCTGTTTAACGTTTGCTTCGTCATCTTGATCAACTTTAATAACCCCTTGAATGTTGCGGTCAATTGATCGTTTAAAAAGATCCTTAATTTTCATTCCCCATGTCCTCCTATTCGATCCGAAATGCACGGTAGTAGTTTTTGTCATCAAGCTTGCCAAAAGCACGTAAGCTCAAACTGTTGTAGCTCCCTGGGTAAAACATGACAACAGGCGTTTTATCAATAACCTGATTCATGGTGTTCAAGACTCGATGAGCACGAATCAATGGAAACACCTGCCCGATCCCGGTAATGAAGATGATGTTTCGCTCCTCAGGGTGTTCGAGATGATCCAAGATATAGCTTACGATCAGATTACGCTCGTCTCCCATTTTTAGCACGTTATTGATCTGACGAATGACCATATCGATACCATCGTCTTTTTCAATCTCAATAAATTGCTGCAAGTATCCCATCTGGTCAATTAAATCAATAACAACGTCAAAAAGGTTGAACATTTGGACATTTGCGCCAATTGAAGCAGTTGTCGAATCATGAGCAATATCTTCTACCTCATTTCGAACATACAGCTCATCTTTGGGGTCGTAGTCAAAGATATAAAAACCAACCTCATTTGATAACCCGCGATTCTCTTGAAATGCAGGATCGCGAATTTTTTTGCGAAACCGGTCAAATCGGTCACTTAATTGCGTCATAACTTTCTCCCTGTCAGTGCCTGAATGTAATTAGCCTTGCCACTTTGTTTCAACAATGCTATTAGGGAAGGATCCAATAATGCACGTTTCAGAGCCATCCCTCCCTTAACATCCTCTGCTAAGCCACTGTACGTTAAGATCTCGTGAAATTTCGTTTGAATTTTCTTCAACGTTTCATCCGTCCACTTGGCTGTTTCTGGATGCTGTAGTGGTAAGTCTTGCAAATAAGCGCTAATTTCATATGGCTCCAGCCTCATATCACCTTTTAAAAACTCTTTTTGAACGACCGTTAGAACAAAATCTTCTACCAATGGCCTTTCAAGCATGAGTGCAATAAGATTCACCGACTTTTGGTTACTGAGAGATAACTGATCAAAGATGTCAACGAATCCGACTGGCAACGTACTGATTCGTAATTTCATCTCCCGCGCCAGATCTTGTGCACGGTTGCGTGACGACATTTGAAAACTGTTCTCCTCAACAATAGCTTTCGTGATATCGTCCCAATCCTTACCCTCATTTAGCAGTGAGATCACCGCAGAAAATTCAGTAAACCAGACGCTTCTGGAAATAAATCCTGCTGAAAGTTTCTTCAAGTTGATCTCCTTTCTAGACCATTTTTAAGTCACACTAGACTAACTACATCATATTGTATCAGGATAGTGCCACAAGCGGCACACCTTTGCTGCAGAAATAATGCACATGCTTGCAATATAAAAAGGCGAGCTTGATATGCACGGCTTTCTAAAGATCACATGGTGCTAAGCATTATCAAAAGCCTCAGAAACAGCAATAATAAAACTTATCCGATGGCTGGCAGGAACCTAAGTATCACCTCAACTCTCAAATGTGCTACAGTAAGTTTCTGAACAAAACATATCAAACAAGTTGGAGCGTGTAGAAGAAATTGACTAAAGAAGCACATCAAGTCGTCATTCCGGATGCCATTATGGAGGATCTTGATATTAAAGATGGCGAGCAGGTTGAGGTGACGTTGAAGGATAAAGAAGCAGTGATTCGGCCGAAACGGACGGATACGGGGACGCAGACGATTTCGTTGCGGTTTTTCCTGATTCCAACGGTTTTGGCGGGGCTGTTTTTTCTGGCTTACTTTATTTATTTTCAGATTTTGCAGGTGCCGATGATGGGGGAGAACTCGATTGCGCAGATGGTGATTGTGCTGGGTGAGTTGAGTGGCATGGGGACGTTTGCGGTGACGTATGTTCAGAATCATCGGCGGATTCATGGGCGTGATCATCGGCGCCGGTATTGGCGGATTTTTCCGACGTTGTTGCTGGCGTTTGCGATTATTCTAGCGTTTGTGGCGTCGGTGTTCTTTTGGGCGATTGGCTACATGTTTGAAGGTGTCAGTTTTGATATTTACACGGCGACAGGGTTGTTTTTGCTGTTTATCAGTATTGTGAACTACCTGATGATTTATTCGGCGCTGTCGATTTCAACGTCTTTCATTACGACTTTGTTTTTGTCGACATTCGTTGGTGGCGTTGTCGGAGCGATTGTGACGAACAGTTCGCGACAGTGGTGGCAGCATAATGTCAGTTTTTTGGGAACGAGCAAGGCGTTGAATGCGTGGCAGTTTAACTTAACGATTGCGGTGTCGGCATTGCTGTGGATTGCGCTGGTGGACTATTTGTTCGTGCCGTTGATGGCGCATCGGAAAACGGATTGGCGGCTGATTACGATGCGGATTATGTTAACCGTGGCGGCCGTAGCGTTACTGGGCGTTGGGCTGTTTCCGAATAACCGCGGCATCTGGCATGTCCTTCACACTCAAAGCGCGTGGTTTCTGAATTATTTCCTCATTGGAATGATCATCGCCGTGCGCTGGCTGCTGCCGGGGGTCTCGCGCGAATTTCTCAGCACCAGTTACATCATCGGCGGCATTATCGTTTTCGCCGCGATCTTGTTCCAATTTGTCCACTACCTTTCGCTGACGGCATTTGAGATGATCGCCTTTGCCCTCGCCATGTCGTGGATCATGTTGCTGCTGCAAAACATTCATCGCCTGTATCAAAAAGATGAGTCTACCTTCGTTGTGACGGTGACCGCGAAGAAGGAAAGGGCCGAATAATCAGCGACTGAATCGAAAAGTGGCGCGCTCACAACGAAGCGTCACTTTTCTTTTGCCTAAAAATGTGTCCGCTGCGTGTTGCGTGATCCCCTTCATCTGAACCACATCAAAGCGTATAGTTCATGGCTACAACACGCGCAATTTCGAGCCTTAAGCCTTCAATCGCCAGCCCTTTCATTTACCTGACTCCACACCAATTAATATCAAAGGATAGCATTCTTGGCTGCCGTGCACGCGCCTTCAGTCTGTCTATTTTCGAACATTGAGTCCTTCAATACCCTTTTCCCCCCACGCAAACAGGCAATGCCACTGGCTGATCACCAGCAACATTGCCTGTTTAAATTGAACAATCTTTACTTTTGCCACTCGCACGAACTACTCGATGATTTTCGATTCGCGTGTCTTCTCATTCATCCGCTCAATCCACGGGTGTATTGGCGCTTTTAAGAACAGGCCTAATAAGAAGAAAGCTGTACCGAATGCAAGAAGTGCAGCAACATCGACCCAGAGATTTGGCCAGTAGATACCGCCGACTGTTTCGCGTAAGAGGTTGACGGCGTAGGTGAATGGCAGCCATGGGTTGATCATCTGGAAGAATTTGCCGGATAAGACGACAGGGAAGTTACCGCCTGCGCCCGATATAGAGAGGACTAAGATGATGATCCCGATGCCTTTGCCGATGTTGCCAAATAGCGAGATTAAGGCGTAGAGAATGGAGACGAAGGTCAGACTGAGCATCATGGCAAATAACAGGTAAAGCGGTTTGTTGACGACATACGTGCCGATCAAGAACAGATTGCCAAGTGCAGCGATGAGGCCTTGCAGCATCCCCAGGCCGGCAAAAGTCAGCCAGCGTGCGGTGTACATCTGCTTAACCGTGGCGTCGCTGAGCGTTGGCGGCAGTCGATACTCGGTAATCAGGATCGCGCCCAGCAGCAGTGCTCCGACCCAGATACAGAGTGCCAGATAAAATGGCGCACTTTGCGAACCGTATGTCGGAATATGGTAGAAGCTTTGCTGTTTGAGTTCAACCGGTTTAGCTAAAAAGCCGGCTTCTTTGGTGGCATCGCGGCGTAACAGTTTGATTAACTGGGATAAATCGACGGACTTTTCGCCTTTTTTAATGGCCGCGGCGCCTTTTTGAATCGCTTCTTTTAGCGTTGGCCAGTCGTTTTTCACGAACTTCTGGGCGTCATCCAAACCGCTTTGGAGTTGCGGCATTTTTTCGTTTGCCAAGGCCAAGGTGTTGGTGAGGTCGGATTCGACGCCAGGGAGATCTTGATTGATGAAGTCGGTGGCTTTTGTCAGCTTGGTTTTGAGGCTGGGAAAATCATTTTGGTACAAGTCCGCGACGGTTGTGATGCCGCTAGTGATGAGATCCATGTGACCGTTAAGCAGCGTGTTGGCATCGGTAAGTTCCTGCTTGAGTGCCGGCAGCTGCTTTTTCGCTTTGACCAAAAAGTTGTGCGCTTGCGTCAACAGATCCTTCGTGCCGCTGAGCAGTGACGGCATGGATGGCAGGATCTGCTGGTTAATCGTATCCAGCGTGGTGTTGGCATCGTTGAGTGCCGCTTTGAAAGCATTCAAAACCTGCTTGACGCTGGTGCCGAGATCAAGAGCTTTGAGCGTATTGGCCGCGTCGGCGAACTGATTGGCTGTATTGGCTAAAACGCCGAGCCGTTGCTGCAATTCACTCGTACTTAAGCTAGGCACATCTTTGGCCAAAGCTTCGGCGTCGCGTTGAACCGCAGTGGCTGTCGCGGCAACTTCTTTGAGCTTAGCAATGGCCCCGTCAAGCACATGATCATCTTTGCCGGTTAACTGATTAAGGGTTGTCTGCACCCGGGTTAACGTGTCTGCCAAGCTGGTGGCGTTGGCGGCAACCTTGCCTTGACGATTGGCCAGTGCCGTCAGCCTTTGCGCCATCGCTTGCTTCAGTGCCGCGGTGTCCTTGCTGCTGTCTAATTGTTGTAATTGCTGCTGCAACGTGGTTAAGTCAGCGCTCAAGCTGGTGTTGGCAGCCGCAATCAATGTCAGCCCGGCGTCGGTTGCATTTTGCACCACACCCAAGGCCGTATTGATTTTGGGGATCACGTCATCTTTGGTCGTTGCCACCGCTGCTTGGGCATTTTTACCAAAATCGGTTAAAGCCGGCAGCGTGCCATCGACTTGGTTAACCACTGTGATGCCTTGATCCGTTACCTGAACCGCTTTGGTAACACCGGATTCGAGCTGATCGAAATTGGTGACCACCGTATTCAGCTGGGCCCCTGCCTGCCGAACTTCGGGTAGCTTGCCTTTAACATTCGTGGCGAGCTCGCCGGCATCTTGAACCATGGGTAGATAACCATTGGCCGCCGTCAGCTTTTGGGCCATTTGATTGATCTCGGGCAGATACCCTGCCATTTCGTTAGCGGTTTGCAATTTAGCGCGAATCGCGGGCATTTTAGCCTGTAACTGGTCGACTTCTGCCAGATACTTTTCGATCGTTGGCAGCTGATCGTTGGTATTGGTGACCAAACTGGTGAAGCGGCGAATCATCGGCAGATTTTGATCTAGCTTGATGCCGGCTTTGTTGAAGGCTTTCACCAATGTCTTGGCTGCCGTTGAGATAAATTCATCCGAAATTTTATTTTGCAGCGTGGTCGCGCCGGTGCTGGTGATTTTGGGGGCCACCGCGTTGATTTTTTCGTTGACGTAATAATCGAGTTTCGGTTTATGAATTTTGCCATCAACGAAGCTCAGCAAGTCTTTTGAAAAATGCTTCGGCACCACCACCCCGGCGTAGTATTTACCGCTTCTAACGCCTTTTTGGACGGCTTGTTTGGAGTCGACAAAGCGCCAGCCGAGTTGTTTATTGTCTTTTAGTTGATCCATCAGCTCATCGCCGACTGCCACTTTCTGGTTGCGAAAAGTGGCAGGTTGATCTGCCGAGTACACGGCTACTTTTAAATCCTGCGTGTTGCTGTAAGGATCCCACAGCGCCCAGACGTTAAACCAGCAGTAAAGGCTGGGAATGACGACCAGCGCTGCGATGAGTAAGAAGGCTAAAGGACTTTTGAAAATTCGTTTCCAGTCCAGCGCCACTAATTTGCCAATGTTACGCATAACGTCCTCCGAGTCCTAGATTGAGATATTTTCTGATTATATCACAGGTGTTTGGTCACGCAATTGGGCAAAAAGCGGAAAATGTTGGGATGAGGCTTTGGCTTCGTACGTCCTTCATCCTACACGCTTTCACGTTTTTTCGGTACTCCTAAACTAATGGGCTAAAAAAAACCTTAATCCCATCCCCAGTTACAATAACCAGGGCGATAGGATTAAGGCTTATTTCAGTAGCTTTTACAAGGACGCCGGTGAAACCGACTCAACCTTGACATCTTCACGCTGCACTGCCAGCAGATCGGCGCCGGCTTCAACCGTGGTGTCGGCAACTGGTTCGATCCGGGCGTAGGCTTTGCTATTGGTGATCAGCACCATCGTTGTCGGATCAAGGCCGGCCTTTTCAATGGCTGCACGATCCATGGTCCCCAGCAAGTCGCCTTTGTTGACGTGTTGTCCGGCTTTGACGGCCACCGTGAACGGCGCACCGTGTAAATTAACGGTATCAATCCCTAAGTGCACCAGAATTTCCATGCCGTCATCGCTGGTCAACCCATACGCATGACCCGTGTCGGCAACAACCGATAAGGTGCCGGATTGTGGGGCATAGATTTTGTTGACGCCGGCATTTTCTGGCTTAATCGCTAAGCCATCGCCCATCATGCCGGAAGCAAATACCGGATCGCTTACCTTATTCAAAGCAAGCGTTTCGCCGCTGACCGGTGCATAGACCTTGTTGTCACTCACGGTTGACGAAATCACTGCATTCGCCGTCTCCACATCACGATCGGGCGCCAGGACTTCTTTAGGGATGGCAAAAGCGTTGGTGGCGACAAACGCAACGACAATCGTCCCCAGTGAAACAATGGTGTACCACAGCAAGGCGTGGCCGTTGTAAATATACATCAGGTATGACGGAACCACGGCGAGTCCATAAGAGTTGGCGGAAACATTGAGAATGCTCAAGACCGCCGCGCCAAGTCCGGAAGTTAACACGGTAACAATTAACGGCCGGAAGTTATAACGAATCAAAACCCCGAATAAAGTCGGCTCTGAAACCCCGAAGAGTTGTGAGGTGAATGCTCCCATTGACGTTGCCTTGGCTTTACCGGAACGCGCGCGGAGAAAAATCGCCAACGCCACGCCTAAGTTCGCAAAGCCATACATCGCTTCTAACGTAATCAACGGATTCAAGCCGGTGGACGCCAACAGCGAGGTTTCGATGGCAATCATGGTTTGATGGATCCCGATGAGTACCATCAGCGGATAAGCTGCCCCGATCAGGAAGCCGCCAATGCCAAATGGTAAATGAATCACCGCCTGCACACCAACCAGCATCCCATTTTCAATCGCATGGACAAGCGGGCCGACGCCTAAAATCATAATGGCAAACGTGACTAGCATCGTTAGAAATGGCGTCAGGATTTGCTCCAAAACATTCGGCATGTGACGGCGGAAGAACAACTCCAGTTTGGCACCGATAAATCCAGCGACCAAAGCGGTTAACACTGAACCCTGACTGCCAACCACTGGCAACCAGCCGAACAGCATGATCGCCTTGGCACTGCCGTCTGCAACCGAGTAAGCATTAGGCAAAATCGGCGAAACTAACATAAGGCCAATCACAATGCCGATAATCGGCGTCCCTTTGAAGTAACGAAATGTCGACCACACAATCAGCGCTGGCAAAAAGGCAAACACGGTATCGGTCAGCACTGAAATGACCGAGGTGAGACTGGCGGGAATGTCACTAGGCACGGCACCGAAAAGCTTTAATACCTGAGCGTTGGTCGCCGCACTTTTTAATCCTAAGAACAGCCCGGTAGCCGCAATGACGGGGATGATCGGAATGAAAATGCCGGACAGCATGGCCATTAAGCGTTGCACCCAAGTCTTATGTTCGTCGCCTGCCGCTGCAGTGGTGTCCGCATCGTCCTTGCCATAAATCGCATTCACGGTCCCCAGCTTGGCAATTGCCGCGTACACATCATTGACGACGCCGGTACCAATAATCACCTGATACTGACCGGATCCATAGAAAACACCTTTGACTTCGGGCAGCTGCTCCAACGCCTTATCGTCAATAGCCTTGCGATCCTTCACAACAAAACGCAGCCGGGTTTGGCAATGGGTCACGGAATCAACATTATTGACGCCAACCAACTTCAAAATTGCTTTTGCTTCTTGTTCATAATTTTTTGCCATCTTAATTCACCTCAATGAGAATCGCTTGGTAGGGTTTCAACGTTGGTGCTGCATCCGGATAATTGTTTAGCCAGATTCGGCCAGCCGGTAAGTCGATGGTCGCCGGTGCAGCGCTGAGATTGACATAGATCCGCAAATGTTTCCCGCGAGCATACGCGATGACGTGTTCGTCTGCCACCGTAAGCGGCGCAAAATCACCATCAATCAGATCCGACTGCAACGGCGAATCATGACGCAACTGACACAACTTTTGGTAAAAGTGCCAGACCGAGTCGGGATCAGCCTGTTCATCCTGCCAGTTGACGCCGGGTGCTTGCTGGGCCACCGGTAGCCACGGCTGGTGATCGCTGAACCCGCCGTTTGCCTCGTCGTTCCAGGGATACGGTGTGCGGGCATTGTCACGCGAGCGGCGATTGACACATGCCAAGGCGTCCGCCTCCGAGTACCCTTCTGCCAGCGCCCGCCGATAATTATCATGCGCCGACAAATCGTTAAATTGATCAATGCTGCTGCGAACCGCATTTACCATTCCCAACTCCTGACCTTGATAGATAAACGGGCACCCGCGCAAGCAGAAATACAATAATGCCAATGCTTTGGCGCCGGTGGCATTGCGGTACGCCGGCTCGCGAATGTACTTACTCAAACTCCGCGGCTGATCATGATTTTCAAGAAAATTAGCCCCCCAGCCGACGCGTTGAATGGCCAGCTGACTTTTTGCAATCGCATCGCCCAGCATTTTCGGCGTCCACTGCGTCTGCTTGAACCACTCCGAACCGGAAGCTACATCAATATCGGCATAATGGAAATCAAAGATCATGGAAAAGTAGCCGTTTGGGCCGATGAAATCACCTAGTTCATCATAGGCAACCCCGGAAGCCTCACCGATTGTCACGGCATTAGCAGGCTTAAAGGTAGCAGCGTTCAGTTCTTTAAGGAAGCGCGCCAGGCCGGGCCGATTCTCTGCCTTCCGCTTCACCTTGCCTAGACCATCGCTGCCATCTGGCGTAATCGCTGCAAAATCCTGATCTTTTTTGATGAAAGTGATCGCATCAACCCGGAATCCCGCCAAGCCTTTTGCCAGCCACCAGTTAATCATCTGGTAAATCGCCTGCCGCAACTTGGGATTCTCCCAGTTCAAGTCCGGCTGCTGCGGGGAAAAGACGTGCAGGTAATACATGTCGGCTTCACCGGGAACCGCCGTCCACGCCGAGCCAGCACCGAAATTAGAGCGCCAGTTATTCGGCGGCTGTCCGTCATGACCTTTGCGGAAAATATAATACTGGCGATAAGGTGAAGTCGGATCTTTCAACGCGGCTTGAAACCACGGATGCTGATCCGAAGTGTGGTTCACCACCAGATCCATCACCACTTTAATCCCTAGTTCTTTAGCAGCGGCCAACAACGCGTCAAAATCAGCCATGGTGCCAAAGTGCGGGTCAATTGCCTGATAGTCGGAGATATCATAGCCATTATCCACCATTGGGCTTCGATAAACCGGTGACAACCAAATTGCCGTTACTCCTAGGGCCTTGAGCTTCGGCAACTCACTGGTAATCCCTGGCAAGTCGCCAATGCCGTCATTGTTGCTATCTTTAAAGGATGCCGGATAAATTTGATAGAAAATTTCTTGTTGCCACCATGTGCGGCTGGTTTCGTTAAGCATGCGTAACTCCCTTTTCTGAAATATGGTATCGATTCCATATTTGCCAAAAATAAAACTCAGGCGCTTTGCCTGATTTTTAACGTCAAGGTTAACGGTTCTAAGGTCGCAGCCGGTTCACCGCGGCCAAGTCCGGCTAATAGTAAGTCCGTTGCCACCTGCGCCATTTCGGCAACAGGCTGATGGACGGTCGTCAGTGGCACGCGGGCAAATGGTGCAAACGGCTGGTCGTCATAACCCATCACCGCAATGTCATCCGGAACAGCAATGTTGGCGGTGACTAAACTATCTATGACGCCAACTGCCACTTCATCTGAGTTCGTAAAAATAGCATCCGGACGCTTTGCCGGTGCCAGCGCGGCGATTTGGCGTCCGAGCGTTTGGCCTTCTGTTGCGGTATGCACCTGCTCAAACAGCCAGGCAGGTTCGACTGGCAACCCGCGCGCTTGCATAAAATCAAAGAAAGCTTGGGTTCGACTTTGACCGTGGCGGGCACTTTTAATCGCGCCACCGGTCATATAAGCAAAACGACGATGACCTTGCGCAAATAGGTAATCCAATGCATCGCGGGTTGCCTGATAGTGCGGTAACACCAAAGACTTAGCATTGGGAATCTGCACATCCGCATTGACCACGACCACTCGCCCAGGAAAGGCTTTAGCTACTGCCGCCACCCGCGCTGGTGCTTCAACTGACGCTAAGATGACACCATCGAGTTCGCGACTTTTCAGCTGGTTCAAAAACCGTTCCTCGGCATCCGGATCATCGTAAGTTTGCGAAATCATGACTTGGTAACCGTGGGCGTGCAGCGTCCGCTCAATGGCATCAAACAAACCGGCAAAAAACGGGTTCGTGACCCGCGAGACCAAAACGCCAATGTTTCCGGTTGCCTGAGCGCGCAAGGAGGTAGCGGCTGCGCTAGGCGTATAACCTAGTGTCTTGATCGCAGCCTCGATCCGCGCCTTCTTATCAGCAGAAATATACGGATGATGATTCAAGTACCGCGATACCGTCGTCACACCCACACCGGCTGCCGCAGCAATTTCGCTAATCGTTGCCATGAATGGGGCACCTCCTGTTTATGGAATCGATTTCATACTGTGAGTATACAGCGCTTTCAAAAATTGTCAAGGCACAACTAAAAAAATTCGATTACTTCTGAAAATGAAATGCCTCGGTGCACAGATGACTGCAGTTGATTGGCAAAAAAGCATCAGCCAATGTCTGCACGAATGACATTTGGCTGATGCTTTTTTATTTATTGGCGCAAATAAGTTGTTTAAATGGTGGCGACATGGTTGATATCAGATGGGCTTTCTACTGACATCGCTTCATTCAGTTTCAAAAGCCGCCTATAGCCCGCCATTATCCTTCCGCAAATTCCACGCCTGCACGTTGCTAACTGCAGCAGGTGGATTCACACGTGCGGCAGTGGGGCATGTGTCCCCAAAGAAGCGCCCGGAAACAACCCGATAACCATCATCAATGAACAACTCGAAAACGGAGACGTCCACAAACAACCGAATCGTGACCGTTTTGCCTGCTGGGAAACCAAATTGCCGCAAGCTGCCGCCATTATTGCGGTTCTCGCGTTGAACCATCCCTTGGCCACTATCTGAGTCAAGATTGATCAACAGTTGATCGTGATCACCATCCGGAACATGGACGGTGGCTTTTTGGCCGGCAGCTAACGTCATGCTCAGTTCGAACGCACCGCTCAACGCCGTGACTGACCATTGATCCGTATTGTGGCTGACAACTGGTAAGGCATCAGCAGCAGTTTCCCGAAGCTGTTCAATGTTGGGATGTGGCTTTAGGCAAACATGACCATCGCGTAAATCCAGCTGGCGCACGTAACTCAAGACGCCTTCCCACCCGTCTGCATCCGTTGGGTAATTCGTGTCGGGTAAGCCTAGCCAGGAAATTGCCAAAGTGCCATCTTTTTCGGTATTGGCAAGCCGGGTTGCGTAAAAGTCAAACCCTTTATCGATATTTTGCAGGCGCTGATGGGTCAGTGTGCCAGTCTCCGGATCAAAGCTGTCGGCCACAAGTGCAATATTAGGATAAACATTTTCGTATTCGAAAAAGTCTTGATCCAAGCCTTGTGGACAATACACTAAGACGACTTTGCCATTAATGAAGGCAATGTTTGGACACTCCACCATGTAACCGCAAAATTCATCCGGAATACTTAATGGAGCCACATAGCGCCAAGTTTTATCCGGCTGCTTTTCATATAGTAGGATGGCGCCGGTGTGATCGGCCCGCTGACCACCGATCAAGACATAGGTTTTATCTTGATAATTAAATAGAAATGGATCCCGGAACTCTTGGGTGTAGCCAGCAGGCGGATTAGCGATCAATGGCTTCGGATCTTTATATAAACGACTATCTGCGCCCAGAACCGCCCCTAATTGCGTGGACTGTCGATGCCACTGCTCATCCCGCACATTACCGGTGTACATGATTCGCAGCGTACCATGCGTCACTAATGCTGAACCGGTGTAAGCACCTTGCGCATCGAGTTCGTTATCCGGCAATAAATCACCCGGGACCCGCCGCCAGTTAAATAAGTCTTTGGATACGACATGTGCCCACGACTTTAAACCATGAACCGGACCAAATGGAAACTGCTGGTAATATAGATGCCATTTGCCATTAAAGAAATTTAGACTGCAGGGATCATTGATTAAGCCCGTGTCCGGTTGAATATGCGTCTTAGTTCGCCACTGACTTGCAGCAACCTCAGCTTTCAAGCTCGCCACATACTCTGGTGTCCACGTCGAATAAGGCTGATACCGCTTAGCCATATTCTCAATTGAGTCCGTCATGTACTTACCACCTTGTGTTTGAAATAATACCCTTATCTTATCTGAGTTCGCGGCATTGTCAATGGAAGCGCAAACAATCCGATGATCCGGGCTGCTTAATCATTGATTACGCACGAACGACCCATTATGCCACGGGTACGATTAAAAATCACCATGAACCGCACCGCTTTTTAAATTCGCCCAGTTTAAAAGCGAGCCGACCAACTTTATTCAGCTTAAAATTCAACACAAAACCCGCGGCCATCAGCTGCGGGTCTCAGTTTTACCAATCGGAGGGTACCAATTGGCAATCATTATTTTGGAGGAGTAGAAATGAAAAAGTTGGGTTGGGGTTTAGGAATGAGTGGGTGGCTCATTTCTATGTTGTTAATACTACCGACGAACTTTGAACATTCTGTGACGGCAAATCGCTCTTTGTGTTAACAAGGTTTTCTGCCCTACCTCATGACATTGCGTTCCACCGCCAAAGTTACTTTTCCGGTAAAAAGTCGCGCCGATAATCGCGGACATATTGTGCAAACGTGATTGCCGGCCGCCCAAGCACTTTCGGCAACGTTGTGTTCACTTCTTTGGCATTCCCCATTTGCGTGATCAGATACAGCATGACCATCACATTCACATAATTCTTCGGCAAGCCGCGCGCAATCATGGTGTGGCGAAAATGCAATAGACTTGGCCGACTATACGTTATCGGGACGCCTAACTCAGCCGTCATGGTTTTAGCGACCTCGGCATACGTTAGCGCCTGATCGCCGGTAATCGCCAGCTTTTGGCCAATATATTGCGGATCACACAGGACAGTTGCTGCCACGGCACCGATATCGCGCGTATCAATGAAACTCGTCCGAGCGCGTCCAGCTGGCACAAATAGATCATGGTGGGCCACAATGTCATGGCGATGCGTGGTATTGAGGTTTTGCATAAAAAAGCTTGGCCGAATAAATGTGTGTGGCAACCCGAGTGCTTCAATGCGTTTTTCAATCTTATGATGCGGGGTCATTGGATTGTGTTCAACGCCCAGTAACGAGACGAAAACCACCTGCTTAATCCCATGGCGCACCAAGGCATCAAGAAACGGATACATGTCCGTTTTGGGTTTTGCTAATTGCGGCGGGCGCACGAAGAAAACCTTGTCGATGGCTGCTAATGCCGGGTCAAACGTTGCGGCGTCAAGAAAATCAAATTTACGTAATTGAACCGGCAAGTCCCGTAAAGTTGCACGCGCATGAGCCGGCGAATGCACAGCAGCAAAAAGTTGTACGTCTGCACGTTTGGTTAAAGCTTGGATCAGCGGCAGTCCAATATTGCCGGTCGCCCCGATCACCAATATATTCGTCAAGTTGAATACTCCTCCATAAAAGAAAAGCACCCCTGAAGGTACCTTTTCAAAGCTGTTGTGTCCATAAATTGTTAATTAAATTTCCGGCACTATTCATACATATAATCACGAGTAGCCGGCAAGTCCTTACCAGACGGACCCTTACTAATCAGATATTGCATGACGTCAATGTTACCAGCCTCAAAACTCGCAGCGGCGGCTTGCAGGTAAACATCCCACATGCGCGTAAATTCATAACCGAACTTTTGCTGAATCGGATTACGGTGATTATTGAAGTTCGTATCCCAAATTTCAAGCGTCCGCTGATAATGGCGGCGTAATGGCTCCAAGTCGTCCAACTGCATACCGGCATCGACAATATGGGTCAAATTTTCCGTCATCCCCGGCACATAGCCATCCGGGAAAATGTACTTATTAATCCAGGCATTCACGGCCCCGCCTTGTTGCCGTGTAATCCCATGAATCAAAGCCACGCCATCATCTTTTAGCAACTTGGCAATATCTTTAAAGTACCCTTCCAGATTTTCCTTACCAACATGTTCAAACATGCCGACTGAGGTAATGTAGTCAAACGGTTCCCGATCCAATTCGCGGTAGTCCATATACAGAATTTCCGCCACATCGCTTAGGTGTTCCGCTTCAATCCGGTCAGAAACCAGCTTGAACTGTTCCTTACTTAAAGTGATGCCAACCACATGCAAATGGTAGGTCTTGGCCGCGCGTAACATAAGCGTCCCCCACCCACAGCCGATATCCAATAACGTCCGACCCGGCTGCGGATTCAGTTTGCGTAAAATGTGATCGATTTTATTTAATTGTGCCGTTTCCAGATCGTCATCCCAGTTCTCAAAATAAGCACAGGAATACGTCAGCGTTGGATCCAGCCACAGCTTGTAAAAGTCATTACCCAAGTCATAGTGCGAATGAATATCCTGCTTGGACTTACGCTCGGTGTGGCTTTGCTTAGGCAACACACGCATGAGTTTGCTGTTACGCATAAAACTGTCCGCGTTGGCATAGGCCGCCGCAATTAATTGCTGCAACGGCCGCTTACCACCAAGCACCTCAATGTCACCACGCATGTAGGCCTCACCTAATGCAAGCGAAGCATTCTTTAGCAGCAAACGCACTGGGATCGCTTTTTTCATTTTAATCGTGATCGTCGGCTCGCCTGTTCCATATGTTTCTTCCGTGTGGTCCCAATACTCAACACGGACCGGAATATTGAAAGAGTGACTGAACATGGTATGATAAAACTTTTTTTCGAGCATGATGACCTCCGTTTTGAAAAGTTACAATCGTAATTATAAAGCTTTTTGACCAAAGAAAAAACACCGCCAATGAAATGGACGGTGTGTTGCCGCTTTCATTAAAATTTTCGGAAGCGGGCTTGACGCTGGGTAACCAGTGTCTGCGGATCCAATGCCATAAGGGTCGCCAACTTTGGCTTAACCTCGGCTTTGAGTGCGCTGGGGAAGTCGGTACCGGTATCTGTAATTATCCGATCACAGACTTTTTTAGCCAACAAATCCCGCGGGGTCAGTTGCATGACTTCAGCTGCTTCTTTGGCGCGGCTGGCATCTTTCCACAAAATCGCTGCAAAGCCTTCTGGTGACAAGATGCTGTACATGCTTTTATCTGTCATCCAGACTTCATCACCAAACGCAAGCGCAAGTGCCCCGCCTGATCCGCCTTCGCCAACCAATATTGCCAGAATCGGTGTCGGTAAATCGGCGCACGTGACGAGCAAGTCTGCAATCGCTGCCCCTTGCCCATTTGCCTCTGCTTCTTTACCTGGATAGGCACCAGGGGTATTAATCAGCGTGACAATCGGACGATGAAACTTCGCCGCCTGTTTCATAAGCCGCAACGCCTTGCGATAACCCCAAGGCTCAGGACTGCCAAAATGGGTCTGTAACCGTTCTGTCAAATCATTGCCTTTGTCGGTCGCAATCACAGTTACAGCTTGGTCATCCAACCAACCGATGCCGCCAATGACAGCCGGATCATCATGACTGGACCGATCACCATGTAATTCATGAAAATTGGCGACTAAGCCGTTGATGAGTTCGCGGGTGGTATAGGGACGTGGTGCGCGCGCCGCTTGAACGGTGGCGTAGGCGGATGTTTCTTTTTTGGGCATGCCAGGGTACCTCCTTGCTTCGTGTTGGTGCTGGTGGGGATGTTTTTCGATACTACAATGCGTTCGCAGTCGCGGAAACCTGCGTGTATGGGCCTCTAGCCTAAATGGCCAAAGACCGGCTGGATCGGAAATAGCCACTTTTGTTGCGGTTGGGGGATGTTCTCCGATGCTGAAACGCGTTCGCAGTCGCAGAAATCTGCGTGTAAGGACCTCTAGCCTAAATGGCCAAAGACCGGCCATTTAGGCTAGAGGCCGCTTACACTCCGATTTCTAAGCGCTCCTGTTCACGCTCTGTGCATTTGTAGCATATCCCCAATGTAACTAACCTGCTCACTTCTTGGAACAATGGCGTCGATGAAGCCGCTTTGGAGGACGGTTTCGGCGCGTTGGAAGTTTTGCGGGAGTTTTTGGTTGATGGTTTGTTCGATGACGCGGCGGCCGGCGAATCCGATGAGGCTGTGGGGTTCAGCTAGTGTAATGTCGCCTTGCATGGCAAAGCTGGCAGTGACGCCGCCCATGGTTGGATCGGTGAGCACGCTGATGAACAATAAGCCGGCATTGCTGTGATTCTTCACAGCCGCACTGACTTTTGCCATTTGCATCAGCGAATGAATGCCTTCTTGCATCCGCGCACCGCCACTTGCACAGTATAGAACGACTGGCAAGTTTGCTTCAGTGGCTTTTTCAAACAAACGTGTGATCCGTTCACCAGTCACGGTTCCGAGTGAACCCATCATAAACTTAGGATCCATAATACCGAGACCGCATACCTGTCCGCCGATTTTCGCCTGACCGGTCCAAACGCTGTCTTCTAAACCAGACGCCTGACGTCCCGCGGCTAGTTTCTTCTCGTAACCCGGAAAATCCAGCGGGTCGGTCGTGGTTAAATCCGCATCCCATTCCGTTGCATCTGTCGCTACCAGGGCTAACCGTTTTTTGGCCGTGATGCGGAATCCATAATGGCAATGCGGACAAACCTGAGCATCGCCGAGACTTTCACGATAACTGCCTTGCTTGCAGTATGGACATTGAATCCATAAGTTTTCAGGCAAAGCCGCCTCACGAGCAAGTGCTTCTTGGGTTAGTTGTGGTTGGAACATGCAGCATCCTTCCTTTCATCCTGCCATTGTGGCAAAAAGTCACGGTTGAGATAAGCCGTATCAGCTTCTCCAGCCAATACCTTGGGTGCCTGGAAAAGTGCCAGTGCAAAGTCGCGGTTGGTTTTAACCCCTTGAACGTCTAATTCCGTTAACGCCCGGTGCATTTTAGCCAAGGCCGCTTGTCGGGTTTGGCCATGAACGATAATCTTGGCAATCATCGCATCATAGTACGGGCTGATTTTATCGCCTGGCGCCACGCCGGTATCGACGCGCAAACCCAGTCCGCCAGTCGGAAAGCGTAATTGTTCCAGCGTCCCGACATCGGGCATAAACTGATGATCTGGATCTTCGGCATTGAGTCGGCATTCAATTGCAACGCCTGAAGGTTCCGGCGTGGTCAACTCCACGTCTTCGCCTGCCGCAATGCGCAATTGTGCCTGAACCAAATCCACGCCGGTCACCATTTCCGTGATCGGATGTTCAACCTGAATCCGCGTATTCATCTCCATGAAATAAAAATGATGCTGCTGATCCATTAAGAATTCGATCGTTCCGGCATTAAGGTAATCAACGCCGTCAGCAATTGTTTCGGCTAAATGCAACAGCTTAGCCCGTTCCGGTGACGTTAACACCGGGCAGGGACTTTCTTCGATCATTTTCTGACTGTGACGTTGCAGGCTGCAATCACGCTCCGGAAAAACGCTCACGTGCCCTTGCTGATCGCGCAATACCTGAACCTCAACGTGTTTAGCCGGGACAATCACCTTTTCCAAGTACATGGTGGGATCACCGAATGCGGCTTGGGCTTCTGCCTGCGCCCCGGCAAATTCGGCTGTCAGGTCATCGGCACTCGCCAATTTACGAATACCTTTACCGCCACCGCCAGCACTGGCTTTAAGCATCAGCGGATAGCCAATCGCCTGTGCAGCCGCCAATGCTGTATCGACATCCTGAAGCGGCCGGCTGCCAGGGATCACCGGCACACCAATATCAATCATCGTTTGACGGGCAACGGCTTTATCACCCATTTGCTCAATGGCAGTCGGCTTGGGCCCGATGAAGGCTAACCCGGCATCAGTCACCAACTTGGCAAATTCGGCATTTTCGGATAAGAAACCAAAACCCGGGTGCACCGCCTCCGCACCGCTTAAAATGGCGGCACTCACGACATTGCGCATATTCAGATAAGAATCAGTTGCCCGCGGACCACCGATACAAATCGCTTCATCCGCCAGCAAGACATGTAGGCTGTGGCGATCGGCGTTCGAAAACACCGCCACCGAGGTGATGCCCATTTCCCGCAACGTTTGAATGATGCGGACCGCAATCTCGCCACGGTTGGCAACGAGTACTTTTTTGAACACAGTTCCACTTCCTTACACGAGTCTGAATCGGGTCGATTTAACCAATTGCAAAGACAAGTTCGGCACTGCAAGCCATATCTTCGCCGACGTAAACCTTGCCTTTTCCTAAGCCGGCATTGTCGATCAATTTCTCTAAAGTGACCTCGATGCGCAAAACATCGCCGGGGCGTACCATGTGACGGAACTTAGCTTTCTTAATGCCGCCGAGATAAGCTGTTTTACCTTTAAAGTCTGGCATCGAAAGCAAAGCAATTGCCCCTGCTTGCGCCATTGCTTCAATCTGCAAGACGCCCGGGAAAATCGGGTTACCGGGAAAATGCCCCTGAAAAATCTGTTCGTTGATAGAAACGTTCTTTTGTGCAACCACAGATTCGCCGGGTTTGAGATCCAGTACCCGGTCAATCATCAACATGGGATATCGATGTGGCAAAATCGCCTGAATTTCTTGTGCTTCAAGTGTCTTTTTGGTTTCGAGCATGAATGCTATCCTCCTAAAACGTGTTTATGGAGCCGGAATGCGACTCGGTTTACGCTTTGTCTTCTTGTACGATGAGCAACGGCTGGTCGTATTCAACTAAGCTTTCGTTATCGACTTTAACCGCTTTAACCGTGCCGCTAACGGTACTTTTAATCTCATTCATCATTTTCATAGATTCGATGATGCAGACAACGTCACCTTTTTTAACGTGATCGCCGACTTGAAAGTACGGATCAGCGCCTGGTTTAGGAGCCAGATAAACGATTCCGACCAGTGGCGCTTTGACCGCTGTGCCTTCATCCGCTTGCGGCTTGTCCGGTACCGGCGTGACGGGTGTCGCTGCCGTATTTTCCGGAGCCGGGGTCACAGGTGCAGGCGCGGCAGCAGGGCTTGCTTTGACCAAATGTAGCGAGTCGTTACCAAGCGTCAGTTCCAGCTCGTGCAGCGAACTTTGCTCCAACTGTTTGATCAAAACTTCGATCATTTTGGTGTCCATGACACTCACCACCTTTTGAAGGCCAAAACGGCATTATGACCGCCAAAGCCAAAGGAGTTGCTCAATGCATAGTCGAATGATGTATCACGATTGTCGCGATTAACCAGCGTGACCGGGCAATCCTCGTCTTGAGCCGCATCCACCACATTCATTGGCAACCGGCCGCTTTGTAAGGCACTTAGCGTCATGATCGCTTCGATGGCACCAGCAGCACCCAGCAGATGCCCTGTCAGTGCCTTGGTTGAGCTAACCAACACATCGTCACCGAAAAGATCATGGATGGCTTTACTTTCCATCGCGTCATTGGCTTTGGTTGCTGTCCCATGGGCATTAATGTAGCCGACTTCACTTGGCTTAATTCCGGCTTCTTCAACGGCCAATTGCATCGCACGTGCCGCCTGAGAGCCACTTGGATCGGGCGCCGTCATATGATAGGCATCACTGGTGGCACCATAGCCAACCACTTCACCTAAAATCTTGGCGCCGCGTTTTTGTGCATGCTCTAGGCTTTCGAGAATCAATGCACCGCCGCCTTCGCCCAAAACGAAACCATTCCGGTCAGCCGCAAATGGCAGGCTGGCCTTGGTTGGATCGGTATTTTTGGACAATGCGGAAAGCGCAGCAAAACCGGCAATTCCGATTTCGTTAACTGAAGCTTCGGCGCCGCCTGTAATCACAACATCGGCTTTACCGGTTTGAATCCGCATCGCTGCTTCACCAATCGCATTCGTAGCTGAAGCACATGCCGTTACGACAACATAGCTGGGGCCATGCGTACCAAAGTAATGGGAAATTGTCCCTGCGACCATGTTACTGATGGCTTCCGGCACGAACAGCGGACTCACGCGATCCGGGCCTTTTACATACATCTTCGTCACTTGTTCCTGAATGGTTGTCAAACCACCAATCCCGGAACCGAAAATAACGCCCACTCGATCTGAATCGACCGCATCTTCAGTTAGACCGGATTGTTCATATGCTTCAATGGCACTATAGAGACCATATTGGGTAAACAGATCCATCCGTTTACTTAGGCGTTTGCTCATCCGTTCTTCGGGTTTGAAATCTTTGACTTCACCAGCGACTGTGATTCCGGTTTTTTCAGCATCAAACTTGGTGATTGGCTGGATGCCGACCTTGCCAGCGTCCATTGTCGCCACAGTTTCGGCGACTGAATGGCCCAGCGGATTCACAGTACCCATTCCGGTTACGACTACTCGTTGCAATGTCATTCCTCCGTTCATGTACTTAACCTAATCCGCCGGCGACAGTCACTGTCTGACCGGTTATGTAGGCATTTTCGACCAGAAAACGGGCCGTGTGGGCAATTTCTTCAGGTTGACCGAACCGCTTCAACGGAATCTCCGCTAGAATCTGGTCCTGACTGGATTGGCTCAAGGCAGCGGTCATATCGGTGGCGATCATCCCTGGGGCAATGGCATTAACGCGCACGCCACGCATAGCCCCTTCACGAGCTAGCGTCTTAGTCAGCCCGATGATGCCTGCTTTACTTGCCGCATAATTGGCTTGACCGATATTACCGGTCAAACCGACCACACTGGCCAGATTGATGATGACGCCAGCGCGCGCCTTTAGCATTTTCTTAAAGGCCGGTTGGGTAACATAAAAGGTGCCATCCAAGTTAACCTGAACGACCTTGGCAAAAGAAGCGGGTTTCATGCGCATCGCCAACATATCGTCGGTAATGCCGGCATTATTGACCAACACATCCACGCTGCCAAACTGGTCCAAGGCAGCGGCGACCAATTGATCACCGGTTGTGGGATCATCCACACTGCCCAGCACGGTCACAACACCGTGGCCATAGTCTTCTAATTCTTTGATCAAAGTTTCCGGAAATTCATGCCGCGCATTCAAGACCAAGTTGGCCCCTGCTTGCGCAAAATTTCTGGCAATCGCTTCACCGATACCTCGTGAGGCACCTGTGATGATCGCGGTTTTATCAGTTAGTTTCAATCTGCCTTCACTCCGTTATTCAAATCGGCTACCTCATTGAGACTTGCTGCATCACGAATCAGGTAGGTTGTCATCTTGCGGTCAATGCGTTTAATCATTTTACTAAGTACCGGTTTCGGGCCTAATTCAACAATCGTATCAACGCCTTGTGCTTTCAGTTGTGCGATCACGGCAGCAAACTTCGTCGGTTCGGCTACTTGTGCCGCCAATACCGGCCGGATGTTGCTAGCTGAAAACGGCTTAAGTGCCGTCGTACTAATGACCGGAATCACTGGTTCAAAGACATGAGCCGCTGCCAGTGCCGCTTGTAATGACGGTTGTGCACTTGCCATTAACGGACTATGAAAGCCCCCGGCAACCTGCAAAGGAATGGCGCGGACACCTTGGTCTGTCAACCACTTTTCAACCGTTGCCAAGTCATCATGTGTCCCTGCCAAAACCGTTTGCTTCGGGCCATTGTAATTAGCCGGCCAAACATGTTCTGCCTGCTGACAAGCTGTTTTGATGATGGTCTCATCGCCGCTCATCACCGCCAGCATACCGCCTGGTTGTTCTTGACACGCGGCGGCCATCGCTTTACCACGGGCTGCAACGAGCTCAAGTCCTGATTCTAAGCTCAACCCGCCACCTGCGATTAATGCGCTATATTCGCCCAGACTCAAGCCGGCTAAAGCAGCTTCCGGCGGCAACTCTGCTGAGGCAACCTCATGCATGGCCACACTATAAGCAACTAAGGCCGGCTGTAGGTAATCCGGATGGGCCGCAAAATCACCGTTAGCCAAAAACTCTGGCAAGTCAAAGTCCAAAACGGCATCGGCACGATCAATAATCTCTTTGAATATCAAAGTATTCTGGTAAAAATCAATCCCCATTCCGGGGACCTCGGCACCTTGGCCGTTAAACACATAAGCAAATTGCAAAAAGTGGTACCTCCTTGCCTGCGTTTGGGTTACGCTTGCACGTCAACCTGACTAGTGAGCAAAGCCGCCATTTTCGAGCCGGCGACAATTTCTTTTGCCTGCTGCATGACTTCTTCAACAATGTCCTTGCTGCTTTCTTCGCGTTTTACTAATCCGGCAATTTCGCCTGCCATAAACGATCCATGGTCGCGATCGCCTTCTAGAACGGCTTTACGCAAACTGCCATTACCTAATTCTTCCACCGCTGTAAAATCAGTGGTGCCAGAAAGCGCAATTTCTTTTTCCAGTTTGAGATAATTGCGGCTCATCGGGTTCTTCAAGACGCGGGCTGCATGACCGACATACATACCGGTAACAAGGGTATCAACGTCTTTTGCTTTAATCACAGCGTCTTTGTAATTTTGATGAATGCGGCTTGAGGTTGAGGTTAAAAAGCGGGTCCCCATTTGGACACCAACTGCACCTAAACTAAGCGCAGCCGCAACGCCGCGACCATCGCCAATACCGCCAGCTGCAACGACCGGAATATCAACGGCATCAACTACTTGCGGCACTAGGGCCATCGTGGTGATACTGCCGATATGACCACCGGATTCCATGCCTTCAGCGATCACACCATCAACGCCGTCACGAGCCATGCGCTTAGCCATCGCAACTGACGGCACAACCGGCATGACCACGGTGCCGTTTTGTTGGAGTCGTTCAAGATAACGGCTAGGATCGCCGGCGCCGGTTGTTACCAAGGCAACTTTGGCATCAACAATCACATCAATCACCTGTTCGACAAACGGTGACAGTAACATCACGTTCACGCCGAATGCTTTATCGGTCATTGATTTTGCAACTTCGATCTGTTCTTTAACCCATGAAGCAGGTGCATGACCGGAGCCAATGATACCAAGACCGCCAGCTTCAGAAACCGACGCAGCTAATTTGCCGTCAGCGACCCACGCCATGCCGCCTTGAAAAAGCGGATATTTAACGCCTAAACGTTCCATTAATGGACTCATTGGCCCACTCCTCTCCAGTGTCTTAAGCTTCAGCCTTTTCAGTGATGAACGTAACCAAATCTGAAACCGTTTCGATGCTTTCGTCAGTATCGATCTTAACGTCGAATTCGTCTTCGATTTCATTAATGATTTCGAAAATGTCCAAGCTATCTGCATCCAGATCATTCTTGAAGTTCGTGGTCAAGGTTACTTCTTCAGGCTTCTTGTCCAATTGGTCAGCAATAATACTTTGTACCTTAGGCAATACTTCTTCGTTAGTCATGTTTATATGTTCTCCTTTGAGTGTTAAGTTTTGACCGTTTCATTGGTCTGTCAATTGTAACCGTTAGTTAGTAAGTCATGATAAGTGAGCCAACAGACAAGCCGCCGCCAAAACCGCTAAGCACTATTTTCTGGCCGCGTTTTAACTGACCGCTTTCTGCCAACTGTGCCAACAGAATCGGGACGCTGGCTGCGCTGGTGTTACCATACTCATCAATATTGATCGGGAATTTTGCTTCCGCGACTTTTAGCTTTTTATTCACTGATTGAACAATGCGCGCATTCGCTTGATGAAGCAAAAACCAGTCAATGTCATCTGTTGTCAGGTTAGCTTGTTCCAAAGCCCGATTGATCGAACGTGGTACTTCGCTAATGGCAAACTGGTAAACCGCGCGCCCATTCATTTTGAAATATGACGACGGTTGCGCTTGTTCATCGGCAAAGGGGCTTTGATTTGCTTGCTCCCCAGCCAACAACACCATCTCGGTATCACCGAAACTCTTTAAATCAACTGCTTGAACCGGGGCGCCTTGATCACTAACCAAAACGCCGCCAGCACCATCAGCGAACAAAACTGCTGTGCGCCGATCATGCCAATCAACTAACCGGGAAAGGACTTCACTCCCGATCACCAGTCCTTGATGAACGTTGGGACTGGTCATCAGCCGATCAGCGACATGCAGCGCATATTCAAAACCGGCGCAAGCAACATTGAGATTAAACGCAAATGCGTGATTCGCATTTAAAGCTGCTTGCAGGCGATTAGCCTCGGCCGGGGTGGCGTAGTCCGGGCTCATGGTCGCCACGATGATGAAATCGAGCTGATCGGCGGTGACCGTCGATTTTTCTAACAATTGTTGGGCGACATCATAGGCTAAATCAAAGTTACGCTGGTCAGTGACCACATGCCGGGTTTTAATCCCCGTGCGTTCTCTGATCCATTCATCCGATGTGTCCATAAATTCTCGTAACTGCTCGTTTTCAATGCGCGTGGCTGGCACCGAGTAAGCACTGGCCAGAATCTCCAAGACGGGGCCTTCTTTCTAATGACGATATTCGTCAATAAATTCATTGAGATTATCAAGCGCGCGTTCGATTAGCTCGATTTGCGGTTCGGTAAATCCCTTAACAAAACTGGCAACCATTTTTTGGTGAAAAGCAAGATGCGCCCGATACATGAGTCGTCCCTTGCGGCTGAGTCGCAGGTTCACAACCCGTTTATCCGACTCTAGATGCAACCGTTCAACATAGCCTTTGCGCGCCAGATTGTTAATGGCGACGCTTAAAGTGCCTTGGGTCACATGCAGCTTCTTGGCAACATCACTGGAGCTAGGGGTCGCATGAATACCAATCGCATCAATGGTATGCATTTCTTTAATGCCTAAATCCCGGAACTGACTTTTACGTAGTTCCTCTTCTTCCATTCGTAAAATATCCGAATAAACGCGAATGAGCTTATCGTTTATCCGCTTGACGCTTGGCTTTTGGGACATTGGTGTGCCTCCGTGTACAACTGATTTGATACTCAAAGTATCAGTTGAAAAAAAAAGCCTGTCAAGTGGACTAAGCATTTGCTTCTACCACAAAATGCAATTCTGCGTGGCAGACGAGCTCTTCACCGATACTGGCGGTCGTTGTGACCACCCCCATATTCGCCCGAACCTTACCCATCTTGACTGCCAGTGTCAGGACACTGCCGGTTGGAACGGGTTTAAGGAATTCTGTTTTGCCGATACTTGCCAGATAAGCAGTTTTGCCAGCAAACTTCGGTGACTTCAGAATCAAAATCGATGCTGCCTGCGCTAGCGTTTCAATGATCAGCGTTGGCGGCATGGTTAACTCACCGGGTAGATACGCAACCAGATGATCTTCTGCCACGCTCACGTATTTCTCTGCGACAATCGATTCATCCGGTACTAATTCGGTCACCCGATCAATGTAAAAGAGCGGGTAACGATTTGGAATTAGCGTTTGGATGGTTGAGGTATCCAAAGTTGTCATAGCCTCGCCTCCTCTTTGACCACGGCTTCAGATGGTGACAGTCACGAAAATGTCTACAAACAGTTGTATGATATTTTCGCGTTAAATCGTCATCACTGGCTGCCGGTTTTTGTCCAACCAGATTAATTGGATGTTCAAAGCATATGCAGAACTGCTTTGATTGTCAAACCTTTTTCAGGACTATTCATTCGTGAGAATATTGACATTCCTGAATGAATGCGGTCTCAGATAATATTGTTAAGGGATTTAAGGGTTACCAAAAACTGATAAAATATGCAGAAAATTTATTTATTAAATTTTTTCTGTGGCCGACAAATTGATGAATCACCGTGGACCTATTTGACGAAAGGCAGTTGGATTATCATGGCGATAAATGGATTCACTTTGAAGCTATTAATATTTGACGATGCGTTTTCAGACCGATGTTGGCAATCTTAAAAACTCAATCAGGCATACTGGCGTCTAACCGCACCAACTCTTGCACATATTAAAAGCGGCCACCCACTTGGGGCAGTCGCTTTTTCGATTTCGTTCAGTTAAGGCTTTTGTTGTTAATGGCGACTAACGGCAGCGCGTAGTTCACTGTCTTTTAGTTTCAGCCGCACAATGGTTCCGACTTTTTCCGGGTCATCTATCCACGGTTCATGGCCCGCACCGTTGATCGTTGTTAATTCACCATGCTGGACAACAGCGGCGATCTCCTGACCTAATTCAGGGTTGGCAAATGGGTCGTTGGTTCCCCAGATTAAACTCATGGGTACCGTTAGCTGCCGTAAGTACCGTTCCGGCAAGACGTTGGATTCTTTTGACCGATACATGCTGCGTAATAACGACAAGGTGGTTAATTGATAATGCGGTAAATGTGTAAACGCATAAACACAATCTGCAAAGCTTTGCGGCAGTGCGCTCACGGCGGCCGGATCTGTCCCCATGCGATGAAGCGGTCCCCAGGCGCGCTTGGCTGATTTCGGGATCTGGCGTTTCATAAACCAGCGACTCAAGACCGGATTTAAGGCCGCCTTCAATGGTGCTGGCGTACTGGTTATCAGCATCCGGCCCGGATTGCCTAGCATAATGAGCTGATCCACTCGTTCCGGATAAGGCAGTGCAAACCAGGTTGCCCAGTGTGCGGCCAGCGAGTGGGCAATAATCGGCACTGTTTTCAAATCAAGCTGATCCATGACTTGGCCGATCAATTCAACCGCAAAGTCATGCACCTTGACCTGTTCATAATCAAAGCCGTCACTTAACCCACTGCCTGGTAGTGCGAGCACAAATAAATGATAACCGGCTAATTGCGGCAACAATGGCGCCAATTCATACGGATCGCCGGTATTGCCAGGGATCATGAGTACCGGATCCCCGTGACCAAATTCTAAGACGCGGACACGCAAATTTGCTTCTGCTGACTCCGTGGGTGCGATTTTAAGCCACCGCGTTTTCGGTTTTAAGTGAAAATCAAGCCAAAGTTGATTCTCCGCATTACGCGCCGCCTGAAAAGCAACCGAATCATGTTCAAGAATGGGTTGCGTCACCAATCAATTCCTCCTTTTTTAATCCTGTCCTCCAGTTAGCGACTAATCTAAGCTGTCAAACCATTCGTCATGGAAGCTTGATAAATCGCTTTGACGTCTTCTTCAGATAATGGCACATACGCGCGGGTTTCCAGACTGGCATTGGCCACAGCCGCTGTTGCCATCGCGTCAAAATGCGCTTCATCGGCAATTCCGACTTCCGGTAAGGTCATCGGGAAGCCTAAATGCTGAATCCAGTCAAACGTTGCGTCAATTGCTGCTTGGGCAACCGCGTATGTTTCGTCTCCTTCAAGGTCCCAAACATGCCGTCCGAATCGCGCAAATATTTCCGCGGTGGTCGGATCTTTGGTCAAAATAAACTCCATCCAGCGCGGTGTCAAAATGCCGAGACCAACGCCGTGCGTAATGTCATAGTAGGCTGATAACTCATGCTCCAAACTGTGAACCGTCCAACCATTTTCGTTGGCCACGCTCACAAGACCATTCAATGCCATGGTCGCACTCCACATCAAGTTGGCGCGGGCATCCGAGTTATGCGGCTCTTTAACGGCGATCGGTGCCCACTTAATAACAGTACGCATTAGGCCTTCCATCATTCCTTTGCTGGCGTCATTATTTTTCGAACGGTCAAAATATTGCTCGATCAAATGACTAAGGATGTCCATTGAACCAGCCGCCGTTTGCCGTACTGGGACAGTATAGGTCAAGCTCGGGTCAAGAAACGAAATGGCGGGGGTATTCGGGCCAGTGGTACCCAACTTTTCATGGGTTGCCGGATTAGAAATCACGGAGCCGCTGTTCATTTCACTACCTGTTGCCGCCAACGTTAAAATATCAACAACCGGTACCTGCTGCAACTTGTGCCGCATTATCCCGCGATCCTTCACCAAGTCCCACGGGTCACCGTCATAGAATTTGGCACTGGCAATGACTTTAGCAGCGTCAATCACCGAACCGCCGCCAACTGCAAGCACCACGTCAATATCGTGTTGCTTTGCCAACTGTTGACCTTCACGAATCGAGGCAATTTTTGGGTTGGGCTCAATACCAGCCAGTTCGGTAACGTCTAAGTCTGCTAAAAGCCCCTTAACGGTATCATACAAGCCGGACTTTTTGATGGAATGACCGCCATAAACGAAAAGAACACGTGAACCAAAGCGACTCACGGCATCATGTAACTCAGTATCAAGCCGGCCGGTACCAAAGCGAATATCGGTGGCGTTTTGAAATCGAAAATTTTTCACAGTGCCATCTCCTATCATATAATGTCAACTTAATTGTACCGTTGTTGGCATTAAAAAAGAAACCGGATTCGTGCCGAACACGGGCATACTGTCCTCGGCTTAATTTCAAGATAGCCAATACACCAAGCCAAATTTATGCGAACCATGCTGCAAAGAAACAATGACCCTGATTTGTAAGCGAAATGCCGATTTTTGCATTCTTATGTTGTTCGAAAGCCAAAAATACGGCAAAAGGAATGAGTGACACCTCCCCTTGCCGTACTTGATTCAATGGTGCAACAAAGTCCAATGACTGTTACACCCCTAATATTGCCACTGAGTCATTCTTAATGTGCTGGTTCAACTGGTAGGTTCATCCCTTGCCATCCTTCCAACGCACCTGCCAACTCGAAAGCCTTAAACCCATGCGAAAGCAAAATCAACAAGGCTTGTTTGCCCAAAGTAGTACCGCCAGTCCAGTCATACACCACATAGGTTTTTTGCTGGTCGAGTTGGTCCAATTTAGTGACAAGATCTTTTGCCGGCATGGCGCGGGCACCTTTGATTTGTACCTTTTTGGCTTGCGTCGGTGCATTACGAACATCCAGAACTTCATATGTTTGGTCACCAGCCTGTAACGCATGAAGAACTGTGAAGTGATCAATGTAAAGACTTAAGTAGGTTTTTAAAAAATCAATTTTAGCTTGTTCCATCATGATGTGCCCCTTTCTGAGGGTATATGGGTTACTTGGTCCCGAGCAGTAATTTATCGAGTAATCGGTTGAGTTGTATTTGTTCATCGTGGGTTAGGTTGGCAAAGAGCCGGTTAACCGTTTGATAATTCACCGGTAAAAACCGATCAAGTAACGTTGCCCCTTCTGTGGTCATCTGAATTAAAGAAGCGCGTTTATCAGCTGCGGTCGTCGTCTTCTCAACCAAACCACTTGCGACCATGCCTCGAACTAATTTACTCGTGGTTGCTTTAGTTGCCCCGAGCTTTTCAGCTAAGACCGTAATACTTAAAGCTTGCGGTTGTTGATGGTACAGGAACATTAGGATCAAAAAGCGTGATTCCGACAACCCAAACTGATCCAGAACCTGTTGATAGTCATTGGCAACCGCTCTGAAGCAAGTGCGAAAATTCAGAAAAGTCAAGACTGATTGGGTATCAACATCGGGATAAACTTTGCGCATTAGGTCAAGCCGATGTTCATCCGGGCGATCAGTAAAGTCAAAATTCAAAAGTCATCCTCCTCATGTTGTTAGCCGGCTAACAACATGAGTATGTAACTCATTCTCACGCGTGTCAAGCAATGTTTTATCGAAAAATGGGTTTATACAATTGTTATTCGATGATGACTTTGAAAATGCTTAGTCGTGATGCGAAGACAGGGTATTTATATCAGCTATCGGTTGTGAGCACAGAGCACGACTTTCTACTCTGGAGGATTTGCAAGTTTGATCTTACTCTCTATAACGTGTTCGTCAGTCCAGCATTCTGCGCTTAAAGGCCTTAAGCGCAGTGACCAAACCCCGGCAGGCCGCTTACACTCCAATTGCTAACCGCGCCGGCTCGCGCTCACACCAAAAAAGCCCGATCATCATCGGGCTTAGGATGCTGCTCTGAAACTAATGACTAACTTTGACGGCATAAACAACGCGAATCGGGGTTGAGCGGACTCGCAGTAGACGTGCTGCCTCTTGGTTGCCATGGCTGGCGCGGATACATAGCATGCGTCGGGCCTGTTTAGCGACTAACAGGGTTGGAAAATCTTTTGGAAATAGTAAAGCGAACAACGCTTCGTTCGTTGCGCCAATCAATGATAAGGGACACCTTTCTGCTTGCTGTAATTTGTGCATAGTGTAGCATGTTTCTTCTCAGGCGCCAAGAGAATCTTGAATGTTTTCGTTATTTTAATCTAAATGTTACTTTAGCCATCCGCCAATCATGAAATTGGGTTGAACACAGAATTTTTCAGAACCCTTACCTCTGTATGTAAAGACGAATAAGCTGGGGTTCGCACGGACCATCAAGTTCATTGCAAAGCGGTTAACAATCGTTCCAAGGTGACGGTAAGCGCTTCAGGATCTTTAACATTGGTGGCGAAAGCTTTTTCCAGCACCTGAAACAGCTCATGGACTTCCGCAGCCGCCGCTTGTCCATCAGCCGTCAAAAAAAGTTGCCGCTCGCGGTCACTGTGCGGCGCCATCCGTTTTTCTAGCAGACCTTGTTGAATTAGCCGCTTGATCAGGTTAGAAACACTCGCCGGGCCACGACTTAGATCCACGCTGATCTGGCGCTGATTCGTACCGGGATGTGCAGCGACAAAAGTCAACACCTTAGCCTGATCGCTATTTAAGTTGAGTGTGCCGAGATGTTGATTAAGAAAATATTTTTGTAATTTAGCCAGCTGATAAATCAAGCCGGAAATGTTTGTTTCGGTTTGCATGTCGAACCTCCATACCCATTAGCATACACGTTTGACTTGCAAACACAACAGTTTCGTTAGCGTCTTTTCTCTGAATCCCAATAGCAAACCGCGTCACAATTGAAGGACATCCAAAAAGACGCCTGCCACAATCTCATTGTATACAGACGCCCTTGTCTTCTTGGCGCGATTAATCATCGCTGTCTTTAATAAGCTCCCATTTGCCTGAATCATCATCGTATTTGCTCATTTGGTCATGAATCTCATCGTAGCGGTATTTATTGTACAGTTCGCCACTATCTTTGTCGTAAACATCGACTTCTTTCATGTTAACCGCTGGCGATGTGACTTCCACGCGGTAATCGTCAAGATCAAAATCATCCAGATCGGCGGCCATTTTGGCAACATCGCGGTTACTTAGATCGCCGCTGCTGCTGTTGTCGGTCTCATCTGAGTTATCGCGACTTTCTGCACGTGACGCGCTGGCATTAGCGAGTGATTCACTGGCGGCTTCTTGAGACGCTGCCAGTGAGCTAGATGCTGCTGCCTGCGATGCGGACGCCGAGGCTGAAGCAATTGAGGCTGAGGAGGCACTTGCTGCTAAAGCACTGGCCGAACTCGAGGCGGCTTCTTGCGTCTGCTGACTGCGATTTTGAAAATATAAGACACCGCCCACAATGACAACCGCAGCGAGTAATGCTAGCGTCACAATTAGCCATGGTCGTTTCGGGTGGTTGGGGGATCCGCCACTGGTTTGTCGGCGACGGGTCACCGGTGGCACGCTGCCTGATTGTGGTCCTGACGCCGATGCTGAGCTCGTCTGACCGCCAACATTTTCCTGCTGATTAGCTAGCGCAGCATTCTGATTTTCTAATCGATAGGCCTTAAGATTGAAACCGCAATTGTGACAATATGCTTCGTCAGCGCTAACCTGAACGCCGCAATGTGGACAAAATTCCATTTCTACTTCCTCCGTTTTTGATATTTGGTATCTTACTACCCTGTCATATCAACGATTGAACGCCAAGCTAGCACTGACGATCGCAAGCTGTATGCGCTACTCACTTATTTTTTTAGGAACCGGCAGCTGTCGCAACAGCCATTGATAAGCTTCAGGTAGGATCTGTTGCCAATAAGTAAAACCGTGCGCCCCAGCAGCGCTCCAGTGCGTAGTCGGATTTACCCCGGCAGCCGTGAGTTGATCGGAAAACTGGCTAACATCCTGAAATGATACCGTTGTATCTGCCTGACCGGAAGCGAGGAAAACGTGCAACCCGGCAGTGCGATCACCTGTCAACATTTTAGCCGGCGCTTCTGCTTCCCACTGTGCCTGATTCCATTGTCCGGCACGCAAAAATGCTGGCATCCGTGGCCGCGCAGCTTCAGGAACTTGTTGCCAGACAGCCGGTGACAGTGCTGCAACCGTGCGAAATGCTGTCGGAACCGCTAACGCCAGATGCAGTGCGCCATAACCGCCCATCGACATGCCGCCGACCGCATGGGCATCCGCCTGGGGCAATATGGCAACTTGCTGCTGCAAATGCGGCAATAAATCCTGCACGATCGCTGTCTGCATTTTTTCTGCTGGCGAATCAACGTAAAAACTATTGCCGCCATCAATGAAAACCACGACTGCGGGATGCTTAGTGGCTGTCACCGCTTGATCTAACATGGTTTTTGAATCAACCAACTTCACCAGATTGGTTGCATCACCATCCATCCCGTGCAGCATCAAGATAAGCGGATACTGGCGTGATGAGGTATAGCCAGCCGGAAGATACGTGAAATAGCGCCAGGAACGATTCAGCGTCGGCGAAAAGAAACTTGACTCATTGAGACTGCTAGCCGCTTGTGGTGACGTGACACTCGACTCAGATGAAGTTGATGCGCTGATAGTGCTGCGGTTAACGATTTTGGAAGCAGACGCCGATGTCATCTGCCGTGGCGTTGACGTTGAAGATTGACCCGATTTTGAAGGTGCCCAAGATGGACCCCCCCAGATCAAAAATACGACCGCGATCATCAAAGCAGTGATTAAAATACCAAAGATTCGCTTACGCCGTTGCATGGTTGTGCACCTTAACCCAAGCCAATACGTTCCTTTGTTTCGGTTTCAAACCCTTACCCCATAACTGCCTCTTGTGAAGGACTTCTTTATCGTACAACACTCAACACCAATACAGAACATATTTTATTTTATCGCAACAAACGTTCAGTTGCGAAACGCGTCAATCACGTCGCAAAAGCCGTGCCGTGACGACCATCACTAATGCAGCAACTATCCCGACAACATAACCAATACCAGGATTGAGCAACCCTTGAATTTGATTCGTTCCGCTGCTCATTAACGGTGCATAGGCAACATATAAAGCCGCATACCCTAATAATCCTAACATCCCGCCAAGTCGCATCATGCCGCGCGCCCGGAAAAGCCCAAACACTAATCCTAAAGCTGGCCCCACACCTGCCAACGCTAGCGCTACATAAGGCAGATTAACCTTTGCCGCACCCACTGTCCCAGTGGTAGCAGCCGTCGTTTCGGCCAATGTACTGGCACTGCGAACCAAGTCATACAAACTGCCGCCCACCGTTGTCGTACCAACCCCGCTCGCTCCAAAAGGCCAAGCATAAGCGGCAATTAGGGCAAGAAACGCGGCCGCTAAATAAACCAGCCAGATCAAGCTGCCGCGCCGATGTGATTTTCCGGCAAATTGCAGCCACCAACGCGACGAACCGCCACTTTGGGAATTAGGTGAAAAATTTGGCTGACGATTAGGCGTCGAATACGGAGGCACCTGACTAGCTTGTCCAGATGAAGGCATCGTCCAAATATCATCATCATCGGACTGATCGCTACGATTCCGCGGCTGGTAAGGTGCCACCGGTCGCCGGTTCGCCACGACATAAACCGCCACCGCACTGGCAACTGCAAGCACCCAACCGATCAAGACCGAAAAGCTAAAGACACAAAATAACACCATGACGCCAATTAACGTATACACAATGTGAACAGCCAGCCAATCAAGAAAATGCTGAAAGCTGTCGTCAGTTAAGTCTAGGCTTTTCTTACCGGCCGGCGTCTGACTTTGACGTCGCCGAGAGCGCTCACCAACTGTTGGCTCCTTGTCAGCAATCGAATCTTGCGGCTCCGCTTGTTTAGTCGGTCGGCTTTGCGTGGATTGTGCCGCTGTTTGTGCCGCAATTTGGGCATCAAAACGCACCAAATCCATGCCGCAATTTGGACAGAACTTAACGCCTGCCGGTATTTTAAAACCGCAATTTGGACAGTACCGCATCTTTCCAGCCAAATCGGTTTCCCTCCCATTTTTGTTGTTTAAATCCATCTTGCCTGCTTCCGCCAAAATAGTAAAGTTTCTGCCAACTTTTTAACGAAAAGCAAGCGATTTTGCAAACCATGAATGGCATAGTCAGCAGTCATCTTGCCGCTGAATTTTTGTGAAAATGAACATTGGCTGCTTCCACCCTCACTTACTTATGATCGTTCCGAAACAAAAAGGAATCGCCCACCGGACAATTCCTTTTAAGTTGCTCGCTTATTCTAGATTAAGTCAGTGCATCCGCTACTTTTAAGCTTTTCAAGCGGAAGCGCCATCTTCACGACAATCGCTTAAAAATGGCGGTCGAAGCCATGGGGACCACCTGCCCCAAAGCTGCCAGGGTAGCCGCGGCGGGGACCATGATGCCCGTGATGAAAGCGCTCCGCCCACGCCCGCATATCGTCAAACTGTTTTCCTTCTGGCCAGCTGAGATCATCGCGATTAGCCAAATCCGCCGTTAATTTTTCAATTAACTTCAACAACTCAGCTTGTTCATCGTCAGTCAAACCGCTAAAAATTTGATCCGGTAAATCGGTTTTCAGCTTTCCGGTGGTTTCAATGAATTTGCGGCCATCGTCAGTCAAAGCAATGAGTTGAACCCGTTTATCGGTTTCCGATTCATGGCGGTTAATCAGGCCCAGTTCTTCCAGTTTCTGCACCAAAGCCGAAACCGAGCTAGGGCGAATGTCTAAAGCTTCGACTAAATCCGAGTTCGTCAGTTCACCGTGCTGATCGAGTAAGCGCAACAAACGCAATTGATTAGGTTGCCGCTGCTGATCACCAAAACGCAGGCTGCTGGCGATGGCCCCCATAAATGGCCGCTTTTGGAGTAATTGCCCGAATGCTTTTAATAATGCTTCTGAAGTTTGTGTCATCACACTTCTCCTTTTGAATACGAGGTTTTTAAAAGTTAGTTTTGTTTATATCCGACTAACTGACATTAGCATAGCCATCTATTTAGTTAGTGTCAATTAAGACTAACATAAAATCATCAAGAAATTTGAGTGACCGCCTCAAAACAACCCCTGAGACTGTCGACCACAAGTTCCAGCCCAATGTTGTAATGCTCTTCATTGCCACTCTGGTTCCAAATGCTAGCAAAAAGCCCGCCCCTATCATTCCCGGGCGGACTTTACTTTATTGAATTGCTAACTTTTTAATGTTGCCGTTCCCCATCCAGATAAGCGCGAACGCACGCAATCATGTCGCGTGATTGCGTATTGAATAATGGTGGCAACTGATCGAAGTTAAAATACTTCAAGGCAAGCGTCTCATTCGGATCAGCTTGCTCCAAACCGCCACCCACTGGCTTTACCAGATATAGTCGGCAGATAATCTGGGCCTGATCGCCATTTGGATACGTGGTAAAACCCTGCTCAAAAGTGTGTAACGGCTTGACAGGTTCAACCAGCAAGCCGGCATCTTCCTTCATTTCCCGTTTCAGCGTCTCAACAAACGTCTCGCCATACTCCATCATGCCACCGGGTAAACTCCAATTTCCCGCGTCTGTACGCCGTTGCAGTAATATTTGTCCTTGGTCATTGACGACAGCACCCGCAACTGCATTTAGAAAAATCGGCATATGCCCGACCTTGCTGCGGATGTCTTTTATATAATTTGCCACTTGGTTGCCTCTTTTCTTGATTTCATTACATTGATTATTCAATAGATGCTTGGCAAGTGCAAGCGACTCATCACCCGGATCAAGATTTCGCACACAGTTGCTGGAGCCAAAAACTGACCCGATTTTCTATAAAAAATTCTAAGCAACACCATACAAAAACGACCATCACCCTCAAGCGTCTTATCAACGCTCAAGGGATGGTCGTCTTTTCAATTATGCAAATGAGTTAGCGGATCATTAGTCCAACTTGGTCTTGCTGTTAACGTTCAACTTTTCATCAAAGTCATAAACAACCGGTTCGCCAGTTGCCATTTCCAAGTTCATGATGTCAGCATCGGAAATGTTTTCGATGTACTTGGTCAAGGCACGCAGAGAGTTACCATGTGCGGCAATAACAACATTCTTGCCGTCCAACAGATCTGGTGCGATGTGGTCTTCCCAGAATGGGATAACCCGTTCCAGCGTCACTTTCAGGTTTTCGCCGCCAGGAATGATCCGCGGATCAAGGTCGGCATAACGACGATCCTTAGCAGCAGAGCCTTCGTCAGTTGCCTTCAACAATGGTGGCAAAACGTCGTACGAACGGCGCCAGATGTGAACTTGATCGGCACCGTATTTGTCAGCCGTTTCCTTCTTGTTCAAACCTTGCAATGCGCCATAGTGACGTTCGTTTAGGCGAGTCTTCTGCCTGTTTACAGAATCTCATGTTACACCATTTTCAGTAAGTTCGCACCCGCTTTCTCTGGTATATTGGAAACATAGCAAAAAGAAAAGGTTTAACAACGTTTGTAATTGGTGCATCAGTTACGACACACGGTGCGATGTCATCGGTAGCAACCTTGTCAGTACAGGGTGCCGCTGCGCATCGGATTAATGTCCCTTATGACTTATGTGCTCAGTAATTTGGAGGTTCTCGTGAAAAAAATTTGGCTCACAATTGGTGGTATATGGTTGATCAGTGTCATTTATTTTTTGATTTATATCAACTTACCGGCGATGCAACTGGCAGTGAATGAAAACGGCTTTTTATCGTTGGTTCATGGCATCATGGATCTGATCTTACTTGGCGGTACGTTTGCCTTAGTTGCAGGAGGCCTTTATCGTTTATTTCATCGGCGGTAAGAAATTTCCCGTCATTTTAGTCAGTATTGTGTCTGTCTTTTGTTATGATTAAGTGACGATTGTTTTTGAAAATGGAACTGGGTTTAACTTTGGAGGGAATATCATGTTTAAATTATGTCCAAATTGTGGGGCACATAACGCACCCACTGCTAACTTCTGTACAAAATGCGGTGCAAATCTGGCGGGGGTGGCCGCCACTCAACCGCAAGCTCCGGCAACCCCTGACACAACCAACGGAGAAGCCGATACCGTTAGTGCGACTAGCCAATCACCTGTAGCAACCGCACCAACGGCAGACGCAAAATCTGGAGCAGCACCGGAAACCACGAAACCGATTTCCACTCAAACCACCCAAGCTGATACGGCCGCCGATTCACAAGCTGCCCAAAGCTCGGAAAGCTCAGCGGCCGCAACGCAAACTGCGCCGACTACCGACAATACTGCTACCGATGCTCCAACCAGTCAGGCCCCTCAGCCAACGCCACAGCCTAATCCAACCGTTGAGGCTACCAAGCAGTATGCGGGCAGTTACTGGCGGTATTTAGTCGATAGTATTAAGCATCCGGCCAGCATTGAGCGCACTTATCATAGTTATTTTGGACTGACCAGTCTGGCGATTACCATCGTTAGTCTGGCCTTGACGATTGCTTTGCGCGCCGGCTCGGCTTTTTCATCCTTGCCCGGCAGCCTTGCCAGTTCTGTCATGAGTACATTTTTGAAGTTGCTGGTCTTAGTTGCGATTCTGGCGATTGGCGTGATTGCCATTTATTATCTGGGCGTTCGCGGCATATTAGGTGATCGGCGGCGACGTTTTCTCGACTTTACGACAGATTATGCGTTCCACTGTAATTGGATGGTGTTCTTCTCCGTCTTTACCCTGTTAATGCAGATATTGGGTCTCATCAACGTTGGTTCGGCAATGTTAATTTCGTTATTATTGACCATCAGTCTTAGCCTCTTTTTCTTAGCCGGTCCTTATATGCTATTTACGGCTCAGTCAACTAATCATTTCGACAAGATTTACGCCCTTCTCATCGTCAGTGTGCTACTAGCCATTGTCTTCATGGTGATTACCATGTTTGGTCTTGCCAGCATCATGGGTAGCCTTTATCAAGGACTCAACGATTTTGGCCGCTCGTTTAATTACTAATACAGCTGGCTCAATCGCGTATTAACCACCTGGAATGCTTGTGCCATCAGTCAGACGCATAAGGCACTCGCGCTAAAAAAACAAGCAATTGCCGTTCAACCCAAAACTGGTCCTAATGACATCTATCTTCTGTCATTAAGACCGGTTTTCATGTTCCCGCCTGTTTATTCCACTAACGCTTCTAAGTTCTGCGCCAGCGTCACCGTGTCGGTTGTCATCGTATGATTACCAAACAACACAACGCCGCTGGTCGCATTAGCACGAAAATAAGCAAGGGTACTGAAACTTTCCGGATTGTCGTTGTACATGCCTTGCAATAAACGCTGATCGTCCAACCACGCTACCCCGCTGGCATACTGATTACTGTCTGCATAATGTGCCGCGATTAACTGATGATAGACTTTTTTAGGAATAATCTTCCCGGTTTCTGCTGCAATGATCACCTTGGCCAAGTCGGTCACGCTCATGTAGACACTCCCACTGCCAAGTAAACTCGACAAAAGCGCCTGGCTTAAATCATCCGGCTGGTACGATTGATCATCTTCGCTCAGATAACCTTGCGCCACTGGCATTTTCGCCGATAACGCATCGAAGTTACGGGTATGTGTGAGTTTTAACGGTGCCAGAATCGTTTGGTCTAATGCCGCAGCGAAAGGCTTCTTTGTGACTTTGCGAATAATCCCCGCTAATAACGCATAATTGGCATTAGTATAAATAAAGCTATGGTCGCCGGTGGATCCTAGTTGATTCAAATTCCAGTCGAGCGCGTTTTTTTCTGATGTCAGTATTTGCTCCGGTGTAAGTTCATCCATTTGAATGCCCGAGCGATGATCCAGCAGCTGCCGAATGGTAATGTCGCGACTATGATCAATGTCGGGATAAAACTTGGCTAGCTTAGTGGTGAATGACAGCCGGTGATCGGCAATCAGTCGCCCAATGACAAGCGCCGTTAAATACTTCTCTACCGAGGCCAGCGGAAACATCGTCGCCCCATTATTCGCCAATTTGCGCGTATGATCTGCTTCACCGACACCGCCTGTATAAACAATCCGGCCTTTTTTGATCAAGGCAACACTGCCTCTAAAGTCGGTCGCATCAATCAGTTTGCGAACATGCCGCCGCAACTGTGCTTGGGGAACCGGTCGCGCCGTAATCTTACTGGCTTGACGCTGATGCTGGATCCAGCCCATCGTCACGCCGCCAGCGACGACCAAAACACCTAACACCGCCAAAATGATCAGCCACCGGCGTTTACGCGTCATTTTCATGATGCTCCTTTGGCTGTGGGACAGTGTCATAAGTCGAATGATGTGCTTTGGTTCCGGCAATCTTTTTGACCCCTAAGACATCCAGGAAAAAGGTGAAGATCGGAATACCTACGATCAAGCCCCAGGTCCCAAAGAGTCGTTCTGCCACCAGCAACACGACAAAGGTGAAGAAGACAGGCAATTGCGTGCGGCTACTCATAAACTTAGGATTCAAGACATATGCTTCTAACACATGAATCGCCGCAATCATGATCAAAATGGTGATGACATCTTGCCAGCCGCCAACTGTATAGCCGATGATCGTCAACGGAATGAGCGAAATAATCGCCCCGGCAACCGGAATAAGCGATAACAGGAAAACCATAATCGCCAGACTCGGAATATTCGGCATTTTCATAAACAACAGCGTAATCGTCGTAATCACCGTGTTAACCACCGCGATAAAGATCTGGGCTTCCATGACAACCCCGAACGTATTGATGAATTTCAAGGCAAAATAACGCAGATCTTTAAAGTACCAACCAAACGGTGAATCCAAAAACAGTTGCCCAAATGCCGGTAAGCTATCCAACTCGATGGTAAAGAAGAAACTTAAAATAAACGACAACACCAACGTCAAGCCCATCGCACCAATGTTACCGGCATATTCAAGAACCGTTGACAGGCCAGTCTTAAGTTGTTCGGTGAGGTTCAGGCTCTTGGTACTCTGCAAAACCCACTGCATTACCTGGTTGTTGGCAAAGGCATCGCTGTTATAAAAATCCTGTACCGAATTAAACAGCGTGATCGTTTGGTGAATAATGGCTGGAACATAATGGACCGCTGCATAGATCAACCCTAAAATCACCAATATGTAAACAGGTACAACGATCACAAACGGCCGAACATGAACATGGCGTTGAACCGCGTGCACTAAGCGACTGACTAGAAACGCAAAAATAAAGGTCAACAAAATGTCGCTCATAATGCTACGGGCAAACCACAAAACCAAAAAAACCGAGAATAAAACCACTGTACGTCGGACTGGCACATTGTTGATAAACTTTTCGTACGCTGACATCGTCTTCCCCACCATCCATTTTTCGCTAGTTAAATCTTAGCGTGCCGCAAAAATAAAAAAAGTGCAAGCATTCGCCAGCACTTGTTCAAATTATAAGAAAATTTTCAGATTCTTTTGATTTGCTTTCTTGACCGACTGAAGTTCTCCTTGCACAATGATCCGATCCACTTCGCCTTCTGTCGGTGACGCACATGTGACTAAGGTGATCAGTTTCTTCCCTGCCACATCATCGATCCATTGCACCTGGGTTTCGTTAACAATCTGTTTCGTGGTCACTTTGTAAGTGTAAACTTTCTTCATATTCGTAATCGCGACTGTATCGCCAGTTTGGACATTTTTCAAAGGTGAAAAAAGAATCCCTTGGTTGGTCATATAGTGGCCGGCTAACGCATAATTGCCTTCACCCATCTTCTGATCAGCCTTCATCGTCCCGGCGCCGGCACTCAGGTTATCATTTGACAGCCCCTTGAGAATCGGCAACTTCAGATGAACGCTGGTAATGGCAATCTTACCAATCGGATGCAGGTTACGGGTCAACGCGGCATTCCCGACCGTGTTGATATCAAGCGCTTTAACACCTTTAAAATCAAACGTGGCACTTCTTTTTTCGTTCTTATCAACTGTATTGCGATCAATCTGCCCCATCGTCCATTGGCTTAAATGATCAACGACAAACAGCTTAATCGGTTCGTTGAAAACCAGCGCTAAGCCCAGAAGGACACCGAGCGCAAAAATCGTCCGCCATAGCCAGCGATGCTTACGTGGGGACTGTTGTTTACCTGATTTCGTCATCGTTATCCTCCTTGCAAAGAGCATACCTTGAAACCCACTGAGATTCAAGCAGGCCCATGACACCCAAGTCTCAGCCTTTCGCTAACAAATTGTAAGTCAATTAGGCGGATAAACGCAAGTCAACAGCTCAGTCGTTTTTTTAGCTGCGCACTGACAAGGGTTATCGTTAATGTCAGTCTCGCATGAACCTTATAAAAAGCATCTCACTACCACTCAGCTTGCATGGTATACTGACACCATTCGTGCGCAGCCAAACACTGCATTGCATCAAACTCAAAGCTAGGAGAGATTTAACCTTTGAAAACGCTGATTCATCTATATAAACGCTACGAAATGATCATCAACTACTTATTTATCGGTGGACTCACCACCTTGATCAATTTCGTCACCTTTTTTGTGATGCGCTATTTTGATATTGGCTTGGTCTTAACCAACACGACCGCTAACATTGTCAGTGTCATTTTTGCATTCTTCGCCAACAAAAGTGTCGTCTTCCACAGTGACTATTCAAGCAAAAAGAAATTCTGGTTCGAGCTAACCAGTTTTCTAATCCTCCGTGGCGTTTCACTGTTGCTGGATAACTTCATTATGATTGTCGGCGTGGACTGGCTTCACGGCAACGAGATCCTGGTCAAAATTCTGGATCAAATCATCATTGTCGTCGCTAACTACCTGTTCTCAAAACTGATCTTTGTCCGCAAACGGTAGCTATGCTTATCGAGTTCTAGATTGTTAACTAAAACGTGCCCCAAAAGTAAAAACCGCTTTTGGGGCACGTTTGCGTTTTCATCAATCAAATTCAACCCACCGAAACATGATGCGCCGCTAGAAACGAACTAAACGGCACCAAATTATCAGCATAATAACGTTTCTTGAAGGCAGCAATTGTAGCGGCATCGAAACGATCCGGATCTAACTGCAGATGCTCGACCGGGATTGGCCGCTCATTCGTAATTTTGGCATCAATCAATGTTGGCTTGCCAGCGATGCGATTGGCCTCGGCTTCATCAAACGCAGCCGCGAGTTCCGAAACCTTGGTGACGGTCAAACCGGTCATGCCCATTCCCTTGGCAACCGTTGCAAAATCAATTGCTGGCATATCAACGCCAAACCATTCGTGTCCGTCATCTTCTTGCTCATCTTCAATATAACCTAATGCATTATTTGAAAAAACAACATTGATAATCGGCAGGTGATACCGCACTTCTGTATCCAGATCCTGCATGACCATCGCCGCGGCACCATCACCAGCAAGATTGAACACTTGGCGCTGAGGAAAACTCAACTGTCCGGCTAAGGCTGCCGGCAATCCTGCACCCATCGTGGCGAACAGTCCGCTGGTTGTCCACGCTTGCCGACCATTCACTTTCAACAAGCGCACAGCATTTTGGGTGACATCCCCGACATCAATCGCAAAAATTGCATCATCGGTCGCAATGCGGTTGATCTGGCCAAATACCGGCTCAAAGCGCATATCGCCAGTGGTCCGTTGCATCATGTCATCATTGTACTGATGCCAATTTTTGACGTTATCGACATTGGCCTGATACCAGCCGCTGCTAGGAGCCTCATCACTGTGGGCAATCATTTTCTTCAAAGTTGCGGGTGCATCCGCTAAGATTGCCACATCTGTGTGATGCCGCTTGCCTAAGGTTTTGGGATCAGCTTCGATTTGAATAAACTTGGCTTTAGGCGAAAACATAACTTCCGCAAATGGATAATTCGAGCCGACAAACATGATCAAATCGGCCACCCGCAATGCTTCATTGGCCGGTTTCGATGCGACCCGTGCAGCCGAACCCAAGAGTGCTTCAAAGGCGTACGGAATAATCGGCTTGCCCAGCGCTGTCGTTATCACTGGCATCTGTAACTTTTTGGCTAGCGTCATCACCGTATCAGCTGCCCCGCGAACGCCTTGACCGACATACATCACCGGCCGAGACGCGGTACGAATCAATCTTAGTGCCTGATCCACCTGTTCATCAGTGCCGGCCGCTAAAATCGGGGTGGCATGGGTCGCCGCGGCACTGTAATACCCATTCGCCGGAATCAACTCGGCGGCCAAGTCGTTAGGAATCACCACAATCGCCGCACCATGAGCAGCATATGCCCGCCGAATCGCCTCATCAATGACATGCGGTAAACTCTGCGCTGTGGTGACGGTACGTGCATAGACAGCCGCATCCTGAAACATTGGATCTTCATCTAATTCCTGAAAGAAATCAGCATTCATAAACCGTTGTTCCACTTGGCCCACTAAGAACAAAGTAGGCACTTTATCCATTTTGGCATCGTAAGCGCCTTGGAAAAGATGCGTTGCTCCGGGGCCAGCTGACCCGAACGCCACCCCAATATGACCCGTCAGCTTTCCATCGGCGACCGCTGCCAAGGCCCCGACTTCTTCATGGCGCACATGAATATACTTGATGCGCGACTTTTCCTCATGCAACGCGTACATCATGTTATTAAATGTGCCACCGGGGATGCCGTAAATGTGCGTGACGCCCCAACTCTCCAAAGTTTGTAGCGCTGCAACCCCAGCTTTAATCGTCTCAACCATCATAAGTCCCCCTTTTATTTAAAAACCGGCAATCTGAACCTGCCAGTTTTGGCGTGTTATTAAAGCTGCTTCCGCGGTTATACTAGGCACGAAAAGATGAGAAAGCAAATCATCTGCCTATGTAAAAACGCCAAGGATATGATCCGTCTTCATGACGAACCGTACCCTCAGCGTTTTAATGATGGTTACTTCAAATCTTCAATGCTATTGATATTCTTCATATACTTTGGAACGGCCAAACCGACCCGAGCGCCATCCATATTCACGCCAAGATCAACAACCTGGTTCTTATAATCGGCGTATAACTTGGCGGCAGTGTTTGGCAACCACGCCGATACCTGTGCATCTGCTGCTTTAGTCGCAACTGATGCCCAAACCGGCTGCGGCTCCATCGCGCGAATCGTCACTTTATAACCCATTTGCCGCAAAACGGTCGCCACAACGTTTGTGGAGGCAATTTCCGAATCCCAGGCAATATAGGTCAGGGTTAATTTAGGACTACCGCTAACATGACTAACACCCTTAGTCCATTGAGCAATTTGCTCCGGATGTTTCTTCACGTATGCTTTTGCAGCTGCAGCAGGATCCTGGCCATTGTTCACCGCCAACATCACACTAGAAATTTCTTTGGGCGTCCAGTGAAATTGATCAAGCACCTGGTAGGCTTGCGGAGCATCTTGCTTAAGCCCTTTACGCACAATCGTATGAATCTGTTCGGCTTTACCATAGACATTCTTAGGATCCTTCAAAAATTTCAACGGAAACTTGGTGAACATCCAGTGCGGCGTCCAGCCGGTCACCACAATGGGCCGCTTATCGGCAATCGCCTTTTGCAGTGTACTGGTCATCGCCGCGGTCGAGCTTGGTTGCAACTGCCAATTCTTTTCTTCCAGTCCGTATGCCTTCAAGGCCTTATCGGTACTGCTCATGATGCCGGCACCTGCATCGATTCCGGTAATCGTATAGTTAATTTGCGGCCCTAGAGGCTTTTTGGCATCGTACTTAGGTTGGGTACTGCTGCATGCGGTCAAAAAGCCAACCGTGGCTACCATCGCCAGTGCCGCAATGATTTTTTTATAAAAAGTCAAACAGCCACCTCCTAGCGCGTGCGATTGAGACTTTGGGTAATCCGATCCAGAATGATTGCCAGAATAACAATCGCCAAACCGGCAACAAACCCGCCGCCAGCGTCGTTACGACCCACAGCAAAGTAAACCTTGGTACCTAGGCCCATTGCCCCGATCATGGATGCAATTACGACCATGGATAAAGCCAACATCATACTTTGATTAATGCCGGCCATAATGGTGCCGCGGGCAAAGGGCAGCTGCACTTTGATCAGCTGCTGCCAACTCGTAGCACCAAATGCAACGGCTGCTTCATTCAAGTCAGCTGGTACCTGTTCAATTCCCAATTGCGTCATCCGAACTGTCGGCGGCATCGCGAAAATGACTGACGCAACAACGCCGGGAACCATCCCGATACCAAAGAATGCCACGGCGGGAATCAAATAAACAAAGGCTGGCATGGTCTGCATAAAGTCCATCAACGGCTTGACAATCGCCGAAACGGTTTTACTTTCAGCAGCCCAGATACCCAGTGGAATGCCGATGACAATTGCCAACAAGCTTGCGGTCAGAACCAAGGTCAGCGTCTGCGTCATATCGCGCCAAAATCCCAGATTCCAGATTAACAACAGCCCCACTAATTCGAAAATCAGCAAACTGCGATACTTCTGCCCTCGCTTAAGGTACCAAGTCAGCGCCATAATTAAGATGATAAACAGCCAAATCGGAATGAAATCAAAGACCGCTTGAAAGGCATTGACAATCGTTCCGATAAAGTTCGTCAGCACACCGAAGAACCCGGCAAATTGAGTGAGCCAGTCCACGAAGGAATCAATCCAATGTGCTAATGGTAACGTTGGGATGGTAACTAAAAGATTAAACATTGACATTGACCTCCTGTCCTGAGAGTGCGCCAAGAACGGCACCGCGAATGATAATCCCGCGAAGTCGTTTCTGATCATCGATGACAGCATACGGAACTGAAGTAGTCGACACAGCATCCAGCAGGTCAGCTAACGGCGTATCCATTTTTGTTGTCGGTACGTCGGTCTTAACAATCGTGGTTAAGTCCTTTTTCCCGCTATCAATGGCCGCACGAACATCATCGGCATCCAAGATTCCTACTAATTGTCGCTTGGTGTTGACAACATACAAGCTGGAAATCTCGTTGTCACGCATCCGCCGTGCTGCCAAACGCGGACCATCCTTGTCGATATTCACGGTGTTAGCGCGAATCATAACATTAGCTGCGGTATAAACCTGACTCCGATCCACACCTTCAATGAACTTCTCAACGTAATCATCAGCAGGTTGACTCAGAATCTCTTCTGGCGTCCCGATTTGAACGATCTCGCCGTCTTTCATAATCATGATGTGATCGCCAATCCGCAACGCTTCATTCAGATCATGGGATATGAAAACAATCGTCTTGTGCATTTCTTCTTGCAGATCCAACAATTCGTCTTGCATATCCCGCCGATTTAACGGATCAAGCGCAGAAAAGGCCTCGTCCATTAAGAGAATCTCGGCATCACTGGCCAACGCGCGCGCCAAGCCGACACGTTGTTGCATCCCGCCAGATAATTGATCAGGAAATTGATCGGCAAACCCGTCTAATCCCACTAAATCAAGCGCTTTGTTGGCTTTAGCTTCACGTTCGGATTTATCCATCCCCTGAATTTCCAAGCCAAACGCCGCGTTTTGTAAAACAGTTCGGTTAGGCAATAGCGCGAAGCCTTGAAATACCATGCTCAGCTTTTGCCGCCGCACTTCACGCAGGTGTTGCTTGTCCAACTTGGCAATATCATCACCATCAATCAGAACTTGTCCGGCAGTCGGTTCAATTAACCGATTCAGCATTCGCAGTGTGGTTGATTTACCCGAACCAGAAAGCCCCATGATAACGAAGATTTCACCTTTTTTAATGGTGAAATCAGCTTGATCAACACCCACGGTTGCGCCCGTAGCCTTTAGAATCTCAGCCTTGGTTTTCCCTTGCTTTAACATTTCTTTGGCACGATTGATTCGTTTGCCAAAAATCTTGGTTAAACCACTCACTTCGATTTTGGTTTCAGCATCATTTTCAATCTTGTGTTGCATTTGCTCACTCCTCTCAGGCCCCTTAACGAATTAAGATATCGCCTTGGTGCCCGGTACTTTTTAAAATCGCTACTTACCTGATGTTGCGATTTTGTTCTGTTTCAGAAACAGTTGTCATCGAATTGAAACAATGCTAACCATTGTACGAGTCATTTGTGTGTGATTCAAATCACGGAATCTCATTTTCATTTTCAAGACACGCTGGCGTTTTCACTTGCTGAAAATTTTAGCCACAACAAAAAAGCCCTCATCGGCATAGGATTGAGGGCTAGGGACGATTGATGACCCGCTAATCGTGCATCGTAATCGTTGTCAAGTTAATATGAAAATATCATGACCGAATTCTCATATTTCACAAACTCGTCAGGTTCATTTCCGTAAATGGCAGATGCTCGTCAAACAGGATCGGCTGGCCCAAAGTAATAAAATCCGGACCCGTCATCGTGTCATAAGCCAAGACGCGCACACCGTTTTGCTTGGCAGTTGTGATTGCGGTGACAAGCTCTGGAAACCGTTCACGATAAATCGTCATTTGCTGAATATTGGGTAACTGCACAATAAAAACCAAAAATGCCTGATAGCCTGCCGCTTGGGCCATTGTCAGCGTGTGCACATGCTTCAGCGCTCGCGTGGTGGGAGCATCGGGAAACGCCGCCAATGTTTGGTTGGCTAATGTGACGCCTTTAGTTTCAACAAACCATGATTGGCCATCAGCCGCAGTTCCCGCAAAATCAAGCCGGGAATCGCGCCAGGTGGTCTCGGGACGAACCGCATAAGGCAAGGATAATCCGGGCAATTTCATGGTGCCAGCCTCCAAGCATTCTCTGGCAACGTGGTTGGGGGCTAAGCTGTCTATATTAATCCAACGATTCTGCCGGTTTACCGCAAGCAGATCATAGTGCGTCTTCCGGTTGGGATGATTCACATAACGGACACTGGCCAGCGAACCCGGCACTAGAATTTCCTTATTCCGGCCAGTGTTGCGCAGAAGTCTGCGTGTAAGGACCTCAGGCGCAATGGCCAAAGACCGGCCATCACGCCTGAGGCCACTTACACTCCGATCCCTAAACGCGCCGGCTCGCGCTCACACAAAAATAGCAGCCGCGGACTTTAATCAAATCTCACGGCTGCTTATTTGAATCATAGCACTGACAATTAACGGACAATAATAACGGATACCGCTGCATCGCGGGCTACTTCGCTTGCAACGTGGCCCAGTCGCAGACGGCCACGACGTACGTGTGAACCCATGATAACCAAGTCCGGCTTGAACGCTGGAATAACCTCGTCAAGCAGTGCCGCTGCCGGTCGACCTTCAGCGATAATCGGCTGGGCCTTCTGCACGCCAAACTCACGGGCTTTTTCAACATAAGTATTCAGGTTCTTCGCCATTTTTTCCCGTGCTGCTTCAACATCCTCAGGCGTCAATGACTGAAAAATATTCAGATCGCCGGTTTCAAGCACCGATACAATCCCCAGCGGAATATCATAGATCTTGGCAACCGTGCAGGCGTAGTTCAATGCCTTGCGCGAGGAGTCGTCATCATCATCATCAATCGCCAATAACAGCCGATTATAATGTACGGATTCAATCGTTAAATCATTTTCAGTAACCAAAAGAAATGCCCCCTTGCAAGTTTAGGTGTCCCTAACATGTTTATTTTATCACACATCGCCTTTGTTTTCCGCAAAATACTGCTTAAAGCGGCCCACATAATTATGAAACATATATTTCAATAATAGCCAGCGTTTAAGCGTCATATCTGGTTTGTAAAAGACCGTCGTCCCGTAGCGCTTTTCTTTGATCAACTTCAACGCTTCCCGCTTGGCCTCGTTGTCGGCGGAGTATTGCTTGAAGACCCGTTCAGGCACCCCAAGCCATAATTTGTACTTGCTGCGATCGGAATTGCCATAAACAGTCGGCGCATTTTTGAGATCGCCGGTGATATAATCGCGCACCGGCCAGCTGGCAAGATTATAGCCATTCAGGGTCACGAAAAAGCTGCTGCGACCCTGCCGAATATTAATTTCAAATAACTTAAACGTGTTGTCGCGGTGATCATACTTCATATCAAAGTTAGCAAAACCGGTAAACTTGATGGCTTCGAGAAATTCTTTGATTTGATCATACAATGTCTGATCAAAAGCCGGCATAATCGCCACATAATTCCCGATGGACGCTGGTGTGGGATCTTCAAGTAGCGGATGACCCAGACACATCATTTTGACATGATGATATTGGTCCACATAACAATTCAACGTCCGCATATTGCTGTCATCACCCGGTACAAAGTCTTGAAGAATTAAGTCAGATGTATACCCATTGTCATAAATCTTGGCGATGGTGTTGGTCAATTCGACTTGGGAATGAATCGTGAATGCCTTTTTACGCCCTTCAAAGTGGATATTCAACCATTCCACCGAATCGGTCGGTTTCAGCGCCACTGGAAATTCAAATGGCGCCGTAATTGTGGCGTTGCTTTCATACATTGACTTGGTCACGATCTTAGTGGCTGGGTAAGGAAGATGGTATTCTTCACAAACCTGGTAAAAGCTTTCCTTACTGTTAAGGCGTTTTAAAAGATCATAGTCAACATATGGACAGATAAACCACTGACTTAATTCATCTTTATGTTTGGATACCAATTGTGCATATGTGTCACCGCACGCAATTAGCAGCAGACGGCCAGCCGAAGCCGCGTGCAGATGCGCAACTTCACGCATTTTTTCGATAAAAGTCGGGTCAGAATCAAATTGCTTAATCAGATGGACATTTACGATTCGTGAAAAGCGTGTTGGGGCCAGCTGTTCACGCGCATAGACATCAATCGCCCCGCCGATCATCTCGTGGAACGAACGCGCCATACCATACACGTTCATATCACTGCCAAGCAGGATGGGGGTAAAACTAGGTGTATCTTTCATCTGAATGATAATCTCCTCGTTCGATTAGGTGCGGGCAAAAGAATGCCGGGTACCATGAAATTTTCATTGAAAGTGCAGTGGCAAGTTGTCTCAGCGGGTCCAAACTGCACTAATAATTTTCCCTGAGCGGTTGGTCAAAATGAATATTGCCTTCAGCTCGTCGCCCCAGAATTATACCATACTGGCAATCTGCATTCATGAAGATACTAATAGGATAACAGTTTTTCAAGATTTAGACGCAAAAACGCCAAGTGTCAGGGCTTGGCGTTTTTTGATATTGTTCAGCTTTCTGAAACCCGCACCCCTTCTGTACTCGGCTGGACGATCTGCACGCGCCATGCTGGCCATTGTTGGCTGGCGGCTGCTTGCAACTGGCGAGCAGCCGCTGCTCCCTCAACGATTGCAAGCATGGTCGATCCTGAACCCGAGATCAACAAAACGCCATTGGCTGCGGTAACCAATTGACGGACAGCCTGATAGTCCGGAATCAATGTGGCGCGATAAGGCTCCTGCATCCGATCATGGGCCACTTGATGTAAAAGCGGTAAATCACCATCTGCCAACGCCCGCGTCATTAGAACACATCGTCCCATCTGATAAGCAGCATCTGCGTAAGTCATCGTTGTAGGAAGGATTTTTCGTGCTTCTGCAGTGCTCACAGCATAATCAGGGATGAATGTCACTAACTGCAACTGTGAGCTGACCGGATACTGGCGCACAATGGGCTCTGCATCTGCCAAAATAGTCGCACACAGCTGACCAAAAATTGCAGGGGCAGCATTGTCCGGATGCCCTTCCATTTTCGCTGCAAGCTTCAAAAGCTGAGTCCGATCCCAGCCGGCATGAAACCACGCATTCGCCGCGGCAATTCCGCCAACAACACACGTGGCCGAACTTCCCAAGCCGCGCGAACTAGGAATGTTCGAATCGACCGTAATCCTTAAATTTGGCACTGGTTGATCAACCGCTTTGGCAAATGTCACAAATGCCTGATAAATCAAGTTATGCTCATTGGCAAAGTCGGGATCATCCCCAAAAATCTCAAGCTTTTGGGTGCTCGCTTCGAAGGTGAACCGAGCTTTGAGATCAAGGGCTAATCCTAAAACGTCATAACCAACGCCTAAATTAGCGCTTGTTGCCGGAACGGACACGCTGATCATTGTTAAAAACCTCCTTTGCGGCTGCAATGATCGCCTGGCCCATTTCTTCCGGCGCCACCACGTGTTTAGGTTGGGCAGTCAAAGTTGCCAAGCGCGCTAGATTAGCAGGAATCGGAACACCACTCATTTGATGCAACTGGGTCATCACAGCAAAGTCGTCACCTGTCACCGGCAAGTCAAGGGCTTGAGCAACCGCGCGTGGAAATTTGTATGGACTAGCCGTTGCGAGTAGCACATTAGGGGTCGAATCACCGGTTGTCTCCCGATATTGCTGCATCACATGGTAGCCGACAGCCGTGTGAGGATCCAACAAATAGTCGTTTTGCTTCCAAACCGCAGCAATTGAAGCTGCAATCTGTGCATCTGCGGCAAAACCGCCAGCAAAATCAGCCTGAATCGCTGCCAAAACATCGAGCCGTACCTGATAGCGGCCGGTTGTGGCCAATTCTTCCATTAATTTAGCCACATAACTGCTATCTTCACCACTCTTATAGTAGAGTAGCCGTTCCAAGTTACTGGAAATCTGAATATCCATACTTGGCGCCACCGTCTTTAGGAACGGACGATTGCGATCATAAATACCGGTTTCAAGAAAGTCCGCCAGTTCATGGTTGGCGTTGGCCGCGGCAATTAGTTGATGAATCGGCAACCCCATTAACTTCGCATAGAAACCAGCTAGGACATCCCCAAAGTTGCCAGTTGGAACAGTGAAATTAACCTTTTGACCAAGCTCAATGGCACCTGATTCAACCAGTTGCAAGTAGGCGGAAAAATAATAAACCACCTGAGGAATCAAACGCCCGATATTAATCGAATTGGCGGCCGAAAGCGTTACTTGTTCCGCCTGCAAACGCGCCGCAAAACCGGTGTCGGTAAAGAGATCTTTAACGGCACTCTGCGCTTGATCAAAGTTACCGCCAATTGGGAAAACCCGTGTGTTATTGCCGGTTGTCGTTAACATTTGCCGCTCCTGAATCGGACTAACCCCATGATCAGGATAAAAGACGGTAATCCCGGTTTGGGCGACATTTTTGAACCCTTGCAACGCCGCAGTCCCGGTATCGCCACTGGTTGCGGCTAAGATCATGATACGATCTTCCGGATCCAGTGCCAAGCGCATCAATTGGGGTAGTAGTTGCAACCCCAAGTCTTTAAAGGCGCTGGTTGGACCGTGAAATAGCTCTAAAACATGAAAATCACCCACAGACCGAACAGGCGTCAGCCGGCGATCAGAAAAATTTTTATGATATGCAAATTGGATCGCCTTTTTCAGCGCAGCAGTGTTAAAATCAGGCAACAGGGTCGTGAGAACATTCTGAGCAATCGTTTCATAATCTTTACCTAATAAATTTTGAAGATTCAAGCGGTAATCCGTTAGGTGCGGTAAAACAAATAACCCGCCTTCTTCGGAGATGCCTTGCTTGATCGCTTGTTGTCCAGTCTTGCTAACGCGCTGATCCCGTGTACTTGTGTATCGCATGTAAACGACTCCTATCTGATCCGACTTGTTTTTGCAATAAGGATATGATAATCTGTTCGCATTAGAAAAACAAGTGTCTATATTTTATATACAAGGAGCTGAAGAAAATGAATATTGCCATCTTAGGTTTTGGTACTGTCGGTAGCGGCGTTTATGACATCGTTGAAAATGGTGATCGCCGAATGCGGGTCACTGCTATTTTCATTCGCCCAACCCACCCAGCTACGATGCCTGAGATGACAACAAATTTCGACGCTATCCTTGCTGACCCCAACATTGATGTTGTCGTTGAGGCTATTGGCGGCTTGCATCCTGCTTATGATTATATCCTACGTGCACTGCAGCACGGCAAACATGTTGTGACCGCCAATAAAGCTGTCGTTGCCCAACACCTACCTGAATTCATCAAAACGGCGGCTCAACATCACGTTCGCTTTTATTTTGAAGCAACTACTGGTGGTGGCATTCCCTGGATTCGCAATTTGGAACGCGCTGCTCGCATTGACCAAATCGATACCATCGAAGGCATCTTTAATGGTACGAGTAATTATATTTTGGATCAAATGCAGCGGGCGCATCTCGATTTTGACCCGGTTTTGTTGGCAGCTAAAGACATGGGCTATGCCGAAGCCGATCCCAGTGCGGATATTGATGGTGACGATGTGGTTAACAAGCTGAAAATTTCCGCCGCACTGGCTTACGATATGGTCCCGCCGCGTGATGTTCCTAAATTTGGCATTCGTAATGTCACCAAAGCCGATATTGACTTTTTCGCCAGTCGTCACCAGGTTTTACGCCTAATTGGCAAGAGCAGACGAGTTGGTAACCATTATAGTATGGTCGTTGAACCGCGTCTTTATCCGGCGACTGCTTTGGCGGCTAACACGTTTGAAAACTTCAACCTGATCCGACTGCACGGCCAGACCATTGGCGATTTGCAGTTTTATGGTCAAGGCGCCGGTAAATATCCGACTGCTAATGCCATTGTTCAGGATCTTTTCGACATTCTGGAAAATGCCCCGCATCTGACGCGGCACTTTGATCAGAACTTACAATTCGATGCAGATCTGAATACTGCTGATTACTTGCTGCGAGCCGATCCGATCACGTTTGCCATGTTTAACGATAAAGACACCGAAGTCGTTCGGGATCATCTCTTAATCAAACAAATCCCGACCGGCGAAATGCATCGGCTCATGCGTGGCGTTTTGGCAATTGACGCTCATGCCTTCATGGCAGCCATTGGCGATAGTGAACTGACCACCCGTAACGTTAAAGAACAAGTTGATCAGGGGGTAATCGAATGAAAGTCGTTAAATTCGGCGGTAGTTCGGTTGCCGACGCCGGGCAGTTTCAAAAAGTCAAAGCCATTATCAACCAAGACCCGCAGCGCCAAATCGTTGTCATCAGTGCAGCCGGTAAATATGGCGATGCAACCCGCAAGTTGACTGATACCCTTTATCTGATTGCGGATGGATTCGAAGCCGGTCGTGATGTCACCCCGCTTTTTGCTCAAGTGGCAGCCCGACTGGAAGCTATCAATCAGGCTTTACATTTGCATGTGCCGCTCATAAAACTCATGAATACGATTCGTCATCACATCGCCACTCATTACTCGCGCGATTATCTGGTTTCGCGCGGTGAGTTTTTAACCGCCCAACTGATGGCTGCCTATTTGGGCTATACCTTCGTTGATGCTGCTGATCTCCTCTTTTTTGATCAAAACGGGGCGATTGATGAAGCCAAAACATTAGCTGCTTATCGGCGGCTACCGCGTCATCATGGGATAGTTGTTCCCGGATTCTACGGGCAAAATGCTGCCGGTCACGTACAAATCATGGCGCGCGGCGGTTCCGACATTTCCGGTGCGTGGTTGGCGCGGCTGGCTCAAGCTGATCTTTACGAAAATTGGACCGATGTTTCCGGAATCAAAATGGCCGATCCGCGAATTATTCAAGATGCCGATAGTATTGACGTAATGAGTTATGATGAATTGCGCGAATTGACCTACATGGGCTTCAGTGTTTTTCAGGAAGAGGCGGTCCAGCCAGTGCGAGAAAGTGGCATTCCAACTCGCATTCTTAACACGAACGTCCCAGAAGATCCCGGCACCTTGATTATTCAAGATGATGATCCGGCAAATGATATGCGGATCATTACCGGGATTGCCGGCCGCAAGCATTATCTGGTGGTGACGATTCGGCAATATCAACTCGCATTACACCTCGATATCATTCAGCATGCACTGGACGTCATTGCTGACCATCATCTGGTCGTTGATTATCTCCCCACCGGCATTGACAGTTTTAGTCTGTTAATTCGCGAACCACGCCATCAGATTTCCGTTCACGAACTCACGGCAGCAATTAAAGCAGCGTGTCAGCCTGATAAACTCGAGGTCACTGAAAATGTTGCGCTCATTGCGATGGTTTCCCGAAAGTTACGGCAACGACCGGCAATTGCCGGTAAGGTCCTCGCCTATCTAGACGACAACCTGCTCAATGTCCAGCTTGTCAGCCAGACCAATGATGACATCAATTTATTAATTGGCGTAAATGATAAAGACTACGACAAAGCCATCCGCGTGATTTATAGTAGTATTCATCAAAATTTTCACCGCCCGGCGCCATACATTGAAGGAATTGCTTAGCGTATTAATTTCTTTAGACATCAACCAAAAAGTGGCTCCGTTGCGATTTTACAACAATCGCAAACGGAGCCACTTTTTTAATTAAGCTCAATCATTCTGAATTTCACTCATGACTACTTTTGCTTCTCGGCCATGCGCGATGGTGTACTTGATGCCGCTTGCTCGGTAGTGGCCGGTTGATCACTCTTTGGCGCCGGTGCTGGTTGCTTGGTGTCAGGCGCTTTGGCTGCTGGTTGCTCGTGGTGCTTGATCGCATCGACAACCGGTTGATTACCAGCCTGATGCATCAGTGCGCCATTTAACATCCCGCGAATATCGATGCCGGCAACTTCTTGCAACATGTCCAGTTGCTTGACCAAACTGCCGCTGGTTTGATTCGTCAGGTCGCCATCGCCATAAAGCTTGATCGAGTCAACATTTGCATACGGACTCATAGCAGCCTCAATAATCTTCGGCATTGCTTCAATCGTCATCTTGAAGCGGCCAGACTCATCAAGTTGCCGTGCTGCTTCCGCTTGTTTAGCAATCGCTTCCGCTTGAGCAAGCCCGATCGCCTTGGTCTTGCCGGCTTCTGCTTCCCCAATCGCCTTGGTTGCATTTGCTTTGGCTTCGGCATCCAATTCAACCTCTTTTGCTGATGCTTCAGCGGCCGCGATCTGGGTTGCTTTTTGGGCTTCGGCGGCACGCTGGGCTTTATACAAGTCCGCATCCGCTTGTTTACGCACGGTTGCATTCAGTTCCTGTTCCTGCAACTCGGCGTTCTTTTGGGCTAATTCAATGTCTTTTTCTTTTTGAACCTGCTTGGCCTTCATCTGTTCAACAATCGCGGCCTGATCAGCTTGCGCCTGGGCAATTTCTTGTTGCTTTTTGAAGTCAGCCATCTTGACCTGCTGTTCCCGTTCGGCGTCAGCAATTTGGGTCTGGCGTTCAATTTCCTGCTGCTTTGCTTCCTGATCTGCTTGTGCCTGTTGAATCCGGGTATCGCGATTGGCAGCTGCTTCGGCTACAGCGGCGTTCTTCTTAACTTCCGCAATCTGCTTCTTACCCAGTGAGTCCAGATAACCGTTCTTGTCGGCAATATCTTTGATCGTGAACGAAATAATCTGTAAACCCATTTTGGCTAAATCGGAACTCGCCACATCCTGGACCTTTTCGGCAAAGGCATCACGATTCTGATAGGTATCCTCAACCGTTAATGTGCCCAAAATTGCCCGTAAATGGCCTTCCAGAATTTCGGTGGCTTCCGAATTAATCTGCTCGTCATTTTTGCCTAAAAATTGTTCCGCAGCGGTTGCGACTTCTTCCTGACTGGAGCCTATTTTTAAAATAACCGTCCCGTTGACGATAATCGGAACCCCTTGTTGCGTGTAGACTTCAGGCGTTGCGACTTCAATGGTCCGCGTATTTAGACTTAAAACGTCCCAGCGCTGCAAAATCGGTAAAATAAAAGACCCGCCGTTGGTAATCAATTTGACACGATTGCCATTGACATCGCGAAAACTGTGCTTGCCGGAAATCAAGGCACCGGAAATAATCAGCACTTCGTTAGGCAAAGCGGTCTTACGATGGGTGGCCAGAAAAATAAAGAGCAAGATCAATAAAACGGCCGCAATAATCCACGGCATATAATCAGTTAAAATTTCCATCAGTTCCCTCCTTAGGGTTGTGAGTAGCCAAGGCATCAACATAGGCAATACCTTGTTTGAGTTCAATGATCACGACTTTTGTGCCCTGATCTAGCGGCTGGCTTTTATCCGACCACAACTTGGCCGGATATGTCTGGCGGGCGCGTCCACCACCGGTTACCATGACTTCGCCAGTGTGATGATGCGCCACATCTAACGTCAGCGTACCGAGTAAGTAATCCCGATCGCTCATTGATGTGGTGTTCTCAACCGGCGACAGTAGCCGTTGCAATAACGCTAATAACGGTAACAGCACCAGCGATAACAACATCCATAAGAGACCGCCAATGATCAATAGCGCCACCACCCCGACGATCATCTGTAACCACAGTTCTTGCTGTGCCCACCATGCCAACACGACACTCGCCTCGCTTTCAAAGGGACTAAAATCTTCCTCATTTTATCATGTAAACGGTTATACGCCTATACCAATAATAAAAATATTTAGTGGTGCTTTGCATGCTGACTGCGGGGCCAACACCCCGTCTCTATGTAGTCTCGGTGGCATGAAGAAGCTACTCTTTGTTTGCCACCGACTAAAGCTTCAAAAGTCACGTATGTTGCGTGAATGCTTTTCGACCTGCCATTAGTCGTAATGCAAGGCATAGTCTTCCGATACCTGATAGTGCAGGGTTTTGGTAAACAGCAAATTGCTAAGATAGGCGAGTCCAATCGGCAAGATGAAGAAAATGACCGTCAATTCGAGCACATTCCCCACCGTCACCGCCTTCATTGCATCAAGTGCAGCAAGTGGCCCGACTAAACCAGAAAAGCCAAATCCGGCACTGGCAGGCGTTCCTTGAATTTGCAACGCGGCGCCGATACCACCAAGAATGCCGGCATTAAGCGCCATGGGTAAGAAGAGCTTCGGTTTAGACAAGATGTTGGCCATTTGCATTTTCGGCGAGCCCAGAAAATGTGCCAGCGATGTCCCAAGCGGATTCGCTTTCCAGCCATAAGCCGCCAGCGCAAAACTTGCCCCGACAATGCCAAGGTTAGCAGATCCGGCACCGATGCCGTTCAACATAATAGCCGTTGCAATCCCGACTGTACTGATCGGCGTCACAATTAAAATGGCAAAAATGATCCCCATCAAAACCCCCATCGCAATCGGCTGCAATTCGGTAATATCATGGACGACAACGCCAATATACTTCGTGATTCCGGAAACCGGTTTGAGGGTGAGCATCCCCACCCCACCTGCAATCAGCAATACTAACGATGGAATCAGAAGAATCGTGTACGCCTTGAGCGCATTGCCCAACAATAAAATGACTAAATAGCCAATGGCGAGGGTGATCGCCAAATTAATCACATCCCCGGTTCCGGCAACACTCAAGCTGGTTTTGGTCAGATGATAATTACCGGCACCAATAATGGCAGCCAGTGCCAGCGAACTTGTTTGAATCGGCGTAAACTTCGCCAGCATTCCCACGCACACAGCCGATAACGCCGGTAACAAGGTCATCGCAGCGGTCGTCATATACGTGACAACGGCCAACTGTGGAAAGCTAGGTAAAAGCAACTTGACGAGCGCATTTAAGATCGCGCCAGGAACCAAGGCAACAATAATCCCCACTGATAAACCGTTTAAAATGTTCATCGTCACGGTTTTTACATCTTGTTTCATCGTCTTCCTCCGTTTAATTAACTTGGTGCGGTGAATGCCCACCGACTAAAATAGTTTTGACGTCATCCAATGAAATATCGATCATGTTTTTCACGGCTGCATCCGTATAAAAACCGATATGCGGAGAAATCTCAACGTTCGGCAAAGCCTTTAAAGTTTCAAGATTGGTATTGTCCACGCCGGATTGGCTGCGATCAACCCCAAAAATACCGGCTTCACCTTCAATTGTGTCCAAAGCAGCGCCGGCAATCTCACCACGTTGCAGCGCCTCAATCAATGCGGTCGTATCGACAATCGGTCCGCGGGCTGCATTGATCAAGTAAGCCGTCTTTTTCATCTTTTTGAAGGTGGCGGCATCAAGCATATGGGTGGTGATGTCGTCCAGCGGTGTGTGCACGGTGACGATATCAGCCGTGGCCAGTAAGGTGTCAAGATCGACATAACGAACCGTATCCGCCAATTCAGGGCGCGTTACCGGATCAGCCACGATGACGGTAGATCCTAAGGCGCGAAAAATGCGAGCGACGGTACTGCCGATTTTGCCAGCGCCAATGATGCCAATCGTTAATTGATGAACTTCCTGCGCTTCCAGACCACCCCAGCTATAATCATCTTTGGCTTCGCGCGCCGTAGCCTCACCCAAATGGCGAATCAATCGCATGGCATGAGCCAAAACCAGTTCCGCAACCGATCGCGGCGAGTATGCGGGCACATTGGTCACGGCCAATCCATTGGCAGCCGCAGCATCGAGATTAACAATGTCATAGCCGGTAATCCGCAAAGTCAACTGCTTCATCCCGAATGACTTCAACTTCTGATAAACAAGCGGTTCTGGAATGGCGCCATGCTGTTGAATGACAACCCCATCGTAGCCCTTAGCCAGATCAACCGTATCAGCATTGAAGGCAACGGTATTGGTATCAACTTGAATATCATTGGCAGCAACCCAGTCATCAATCGCTGGTTGTTCGTCTGGTCGAACACTATACATTAAAATTTTCTTCATCATCATTCCCCTTTGAGCGCGTTATCGTCCAACTGCAAACCTGCCTACCTAATGCGTTGCCATAAACTGCTTAATGCGCTCAGCCGCCAGTTTCAAATCCGCCATCGAGGCCGCATACGAAATCCGCACATAACCTTCACCGCCTGGGCCAAAACTGGCACCGGGAATCACGGCAACCTTTGCTTCACGTGCCAACGCATAAACAAACTTCCAGCTGTCATGGAACCGGTCTGGCAACTTAGCAAAAATATAAAATGCGCCATCCGGATGAGGAACTTCCAAGCCGGCTTCCGGTAAGGCCTTCATCAGAAAATCGCGCCGTTTTCGATAAGCTTGCTTCATCGGCTGACTATCTTCCATGCCATTCTTCAACGCCTCTTCAGCCGCGCGCTGGGCATTGGTCGTGACGCTGGTAATCGTAAACTCGCTAACCTTGCCGATTTGTTGAATAATCGCAGCCGGCCCTGCCGTGATCCCAACGCGCCAGCCGGTCATTGCGTGGGATTTTGAGACCCCGTTAAGGACGATCGCTTGATCAGGGAGTATCTCGCCCATCGAAACATGCATCCCACTGTAGGTCAACTCTGAATAAATCTCATCGCTTAAGACAAAAATTTCATACTGCTTGATGACATCCGCTAATGCGCTCAGATCCGCGCGATTATACGTCACCCCAGTTGGATTAGTCGGGTAGTTAAGAATCACCGCTTTAACCGTGTCCCGATTGGCTTCAATCGCCTGTTGCAATTTTTCCGGCTTAAGAATGAACCCATCCGCCGAAGTGTCGATAAATATTGGTTTTGCTCCGTTTAATAACACGATTGGGATGTATAAAGGAAAAATCGGAGTTGGGATAATCACGGTATCGCCTTTGTTCAACATAGCCGTTAAACTCGAATAAATACCGCCAGTAGCCCCAGCTGTGATTAAAATCTGTGTCTCCGGATCATAGGAGGTTTTATACTTTGTTGCCAGATAATGGCTCGCCGCAGCTCGTAATCCCGGCAAGCCTTTGCTCTGGGTATAATGGCTCTCATCATTTTCGATTGATTGGATGCCTGCTGCCTTGACATGCTCTGGCGTCGGAAAATCCGGTTCACCTAATGTCAGCTTAACAATGCCTTCAATACCGCTGATTTCTGCATTGAATTGTAAAATGTCGCTCGGTTTGAGTTGCCGAACCTCGTGATTCATACGATCGACTAATGCCATGAAAATCCCTCCATCTTTTTACATCCAGTAAGTTGAAACTAAAATAAAAGCCCCGCAGTCATCGATTGACCGCGGGGCACGAAATGGGAATGATTCTCCTGATTCCAGCCACACAGTCAATTGCTTGATCTGTGTGACCGCTCACTCAAAGGTAACTGGTCTCACAGATCGCGTCTGAAAAACCAGAAATAAAATGAAGAGCTGGCGGAGCGGTGGCGGGCTCAGTGGTGAAATTGGTCTTAAGCGGAGTGGGCTTCTCCGCTTTAGACCAAGGCCAAGCTTCGAAACCGCGGTCTTTGCGGGTTCGAAGTCGTGCCCACCACGTTCCAGCCCAGCCACCGCGTAGCCAGCTCGGAGTATCGGAAATCACTTAATTAGAGTAGAACCGAGAAAAATTTGACACTTACGGTTCACTACAATTGGCTGCCATCACGTCACCGGCAAGTTACTAACCCACTTTTTCAGAGGAAAATGGACGCATTTTGGCAATGGAATACGCTACAATGAAGACAATCAAGAAAGGGGCTTTAATGATGAACTATACCATCTCGGCCAACAATACGTTTCCGGTTGTGCAGATTGCGCTACAACAAGATGAAACGATCCAGATCGAATCTGGCTCCATGATCTATCACAATGGTTTGGTTGAACTAAGCGGCCATATGAATAGCAACGGCAAACGCGGACTCGGCGGCCTAATGAGTGCGATTGGACGCTCCATGACCAGTGGCGAGAGCTTTTTTATCACAACGGCAACTGGTAAGGCGGCTAATGCCGAATTGGCGATTGCGCCCGGCAACCCCGGCGTTATCAAAGAATTGACGCTTGATGCCAATCATCAATATCGTCTGAATACCGGTGCGTTTTTGGCAATGGACACGTCCGTTAGTTATCACATGGCCAGTCAAAAAGTCGGCGGTGCTTTATTTGGCGGCACTGGCGGCTTCTTCATCATGGAAACGGATGGCACCGGTACGATGCTGGTTTCGGCTTATGGTGACATCATTCCGATTGAACTCGATGGCAGCCATGAATATGTCGTGGATAACAGTCATGTTGTCGCCTGGGACAGCCAGCTGGATTACAGCATCCAGCCGGCCAGCGGGGTCATCGGTTTTACTACCGGTGAAGGCTTAGTCAATCGGTTCACTGGTTCCGGGACCGTCTATATTCAAACCCGGAACATCGAGGCACTGGCCAACCTGATTCAACCATTCATCCCCAGCAGCGACAACTGATCACTAAGAGGCAGTTAATAATGCCAGCTAAAATCGGCCTATACTACCGCAAAGTTGGTGTTAGGAAAGCCATCTATTTTCTACATGACATGGAGTTAGACAGGCACAGCATGGGAACTTTTTATGCGTCGCGTTTCATCAGTTTCTACACAAATAGTGCCAAACCGCTACGCTTGATTAACCGTCGCTATTCTGCGGCGGTTTTTTGCGTCCTCTTTATATCCGAGCTGTTAACTGTTCAGGCGTTAGGTGGCGTGTGGTGCGAAAGATGCTGTAAACCGATTCCGGTGAGCGAACCGGCGTTTGATTGAGCCAGTAAACAATTAAATCCACAACCCCTTGACTGACAATCTCCTGAGCATAATCGCTGGGCACATCACGATCATCAGCAACTAACTCACTACCGCCTTGCCGCAACAACTCAACAACCAATTGCTTCACTTTCGCGGTTAGTTGCGTTTGATTTTCATTCAACAGTAAAACGGCCAGATCCCGTTGGCGATACAAATACTTGAACAACTGAAAGAAAGCATCACGCTCGGGTAACAGGTTTGCTGCGCGTTTAGCTTGAAGCGGTTTGGGAAAATGGGCAAAAATGCTTTTCACATGTCCGATCATTTCATCTTCATAATGCGCCAATAAATCATACTTATCGAAATAGTGCAGATAAAAGGTGCCACGACTGATGCCGGCCAACTTGGCTAATTGTTGCACGCTTAACTTGCCAAACCCTTCCTGATGCATCAGCGTCATAAACGCCTGCTGAATTTTCATTTCTGTTTCAAGCATTTTCGTACTACTAGCCATCGCGTCAACCTCCATGAACATACTGTTAATTACCATTCTCATTGAACAACAAATTTTACCCCGAAGCAATTGACAAATCGTGCCAAACTGTTCACCCGTTTAAGCGGCGATCATCAGCACTTTTCCCGCATGCTGCCGGTTAAAAGTGCGTTCGGAGACTGAACAGATGGCTCAGATTGTTTCTTGTCTGACCGCCTTAAGGCCACTATGATCGTGAATGAACAGAGTGTCAATTTGAAAGGCGGTCTTACCATGCTAAGAAGTGAATGGCATTATCTCATGAAACACAAAATGATGGTCGTTGTCCTGGTGGCAATTGCGCTCATCCCAGCCATCTATTGTTTTATCTATCTTTCGTCCATGTGGGATACCTATGGCAAGATGGATCAGTTACCGGTCGCCATCGTTGATCATGATCGGCCTGTTACTTACCACGGAAAAAAGATTGCGATTGGCCAGCAGTTAACCGCCAATTTGACCAAATCAACCGCGCTGGATTTTCATCATGTTTCTGCTTCCACTGCGACCAACCGGCTGCACCGGGGCACCTATTACATGGTGTTGACCATCCCGCGTAACTTTTCCAAAAAGGCAACCACCCTACTAACGACCACCCCAGAAACCATGCCGCTTTACTTTCGGTTCAATTCCGGTCAGAACTTCATTGTTTCTAAAATGACCACAGGCGCTGCGACTGCCATCAAATCAAAAGTGGCGAGTCAAGTTACCAAATTATATGCTGGCATTGTGCTAACGGCACTACATCAGGCCGATACCGGCATGACCAAGGCGGCTACCGGCGGCCAAACGTTGACCACAGGCGCTCAACAACTCACAACCGGCACCGCACAACTTAGCACTGGACTAAACCGCCTCGCAACCGGGCTTCAGCAAGCAACCAAAAGTCAGGGACAGACGAATCAAGCAGTGGCTTCCCTCAATACCGGCGTCACTCAATTAACAACTGCCGCCACCGCACTCGCAGCTGGCTCGCAACAGTTACAAAACGGCAGTCAAACTTTAGCCAACCAATTGACAATCGGCAGTCAGAAGCTGGCAAGTATCCAAACTGGGGCGAATAACGCTGCTGCTTTAGCCGCGCCTGTGCGTGAAGTCACGTCGGATGTCGCCAAAATCCCCAACAACGGAACTGGCATGGCCCCTTTTGCCATCGCCATCGGCCTCTATGTCGGCGGAATCGCGCTGGGCACCATGTACGAAGGCTTCCTGCCGCATCGTAAGCCACGGCATGCACTAAGTTGGTGGGCCAGCAAAGCTTCGGTGATTGGCACCGTTGGCTTATTACAGGCAGGATTGCTTGATATTTCCTTATTGGCTGGTAATCATTTGCACGTCAGCGATCATGGCCTATTCTTCATCGCCATTCTTCTCGGATCCTGGTTGTTTCTGTCCTTGATTTTCTGTCTCCGCCTGCTGCTTGGCGGTTTCGGAACATGGCTGGTTTCAATCGTCTTAGTCCTGCAGCTAGCTGGCTCAGGTGGTTTATATCCCACTTATTTAGTCAATGGCTTTGCAAAAGCGATTAATGAATGGCTGCCGATGACCTATCTCATTGACGCTTTAAGAAGCTTAATTGCAACACATCAAGCGATTGGCACCGACATGGCGATCATGATCAGCTTAATCGGACTATTTAATCTTCTTATGCTCTTCCGTTTTCAGATCGGCTTGCATCAAAGCTTCATCGAAATTGATGCTACTGAGAATGCTTAACGCGCTCCCCGGCGCAAAGGCCTGCGTGTAAGGACCTCGAACGCAATGGCCAAAACCGGGCCATCACGCCCAAGGCCACTTACACTCCGATTTCTAACCGGGCTGGCTCACGCTCACCATAACGCGTTCGCCAGCCCAGAAATCTGCGTGTAAGGACCTTGGGCGCAATGGCCAAAGCCCGGCCATCACGCCCAAGGCCACTTACACTCCGATTTCTAACCGGGCTGGCTCACGCTCACTAAAGAAGGTGTTTGCGATGTTAAAAAGCAACAATTCGCTCAGTATCTCAGCCTTAATTGAACAACACGGTCATGAGAAGATTCGTCAGGCCCGGCGTATGCTGGTTGTGAATCTCATCGTCTACACTGTGATTGCCGCCATTGAGCTATGGTTCGGCGCGAAAGATCATGCTGTTGCGTTAACCGCCGATGGTCAAAATAATTTGACTGGCATTGTCACCGTCTCTGCTTTGATTGTCGGGCTATCGTTTGCCACCTGCCCTTCTGATACATTTCATCTTGAAGGTCACTGGCAATTTGAGAATCTTGCCGTTTTTCTAGCCGGCTTGGGTATGTTTCTTATCGGCCTGATCACCATATGGGAAGGTCTGGGCGCAACTTTGGCCTTACTATCCGGACACGCCGCTGCGCCACTCAAAGGCCAAGCCGCTGTCATGGCTGCCATTTCAGCGGTGTCAATGCTAATCCTTTGTTGGTTCAACCACCTCATTGGCCAACATACACAAAGTAGTTCACTCGCGGCATCGGCCAAAGATTTTCTCGGCGATGCCTTGACTTCAACTGGCACCATGATCGCCATTCTCGGTGCTTCCTATTGGCACATCCACTGGATTGATCCACTGGCAGCTGTTCTGATCGGGCTATTCTTGATCTGGAACGGCAGCCGAATTCTCAGCAGCAGCGCCGAAAAGCTCTCCAACGGGTTCAATCCTGCCCTCCGCACCCAACTTGTGGACAAGCTGCAAACTGTTAGTGGGATACTCGCGGTCAGCTTCGTTGATGGTCGGTATGCTGGCAGCAATATTATTGTCGAAGCCGAAATCGTGCTCCCAGCCGGTGATAGCCTCGCCAAATCCTACCGCATCTGCAAAAGTGCCGAGCAAGTCCTCCAAAGTGACTTTCCAGTGCTGTACTGTTGCATTCAGGTCAAACCCAACTTACCCAAAAATATGGCGAGATGAACGTTGCACGCAGTCGATTCTTGGCTACTACAAATGTCTAAGTGATTAAGATCAATATCTAAAACGAACTTACACTGCTGGCAGTCATGAAAAGCAAAAATAGCTATTTACCAGAGCAATTCTCGAAATTCAGATTGAAAGGTTATTAGCTTGAAATATAGTGGAACACATTTTTGAAAACAAACATCAGCGTAACTGGATGTGTAGTGTTTACGTTGTTCCACAAAACTGGTCATTTGACAATAAAAACAAGACTCGATCAAAAAGCGATCATCGTTGGTCAATTGGCCTCTATCAGAAGAAAGTTGCTACAGTATAGTGACACGTTAGGTAAAGGAAGTATCGTGTTAGTTCTCCAGTTTGTATATTCGCAATCTCCCGAGATCGCGTCCAATGGCAAAAAACAAAGAACGGCGCAACCATGCCAGTCATGAGTTTGCGCCGTATTTTTGTACAGGCAGAAATTATTCCCCTGATAATAATTTAGGTTAAGACAGCCGTCCTGGCGATCCGTTAAGATAGCTTTCGAACGAATACTTCAGCATCAACGTGCGCCTAAAACAACTCTATTACGTTGAAAAGAAAAGATCATTAGATGACTTGGTTTCAAAACATGCCACAAAAAGCCTTGTGACTGTCTTTAGATGATGTTCCACAATCAAGCGAACTGTAATGTAATCGCATTCACGTTGGCCTCGTGCTAACTTGAATCGTGAGGGGGATAGAAATGAATAAACGACAAGCCGACTTGTTTAATTATCTTTGCGGCAAAAAGGACTATGTTCCCGCAAAGGTTCTCGCTCAACAATACAATGTCTCAAGCAAAACTATTTACAAAGATCTTGCTGTTCTAGCGGGTGCAATAACCGGATCTGGCGTTCAGATCCGAAAGAAGCCCCGTGTTGGCATCAAAGTGAACGGTCATGACCAGGCTAAAGTAAAAGCAATGGCTACGTTAAAAGAGATGCAACAAGAACAACCAGGGGTCATTGGCATATCGCCGGCACAAAGACGGGCCTCGATAGTCAAGGCGATTATTCTTCAGAACAAACAGCAAACCCTCAAGGAATTATCCGACCATTGGTTGGTCAGCAAAGCATCTATTCTAAACGACATTGCTGCCATTAACGACACGATTGCCATTGATAACTCAGGCATCGAATCCACTGGGTACGACCTTCAGTTTAATGGTAATGAAGAGCAGCGCCAAACCGCAATGACCACATTCGTGGTGACTGGTGCCGACGAAAAGCGCCTTAGTTCTAGTCAATATTTGGAACAGTTTTTTGAACCCAACGTGGTGAAGGTCCTAAGCAACTATTTTGCTGAGAATCAAACGGAATGGTTTGAAAATGTCCCAGCTTATTATCGCTTCGCCCTGCAGATTATCACGTTAGTTCAGACAACGCGTGCAGCCTTAGGGTATCATGTGCAGATTCGAAATACTCAAGCCCCAGATGATGACTATTTATCAGGGGATTCAACTTCAGTTGCGACGCACTTATTCAAAACGGTTTCCCAGATGCTCAACATCACCTTCACCGAAGGGGACTTGGACTGGTTGGCACGCAACCTTTCCGCTTATCGGATTGGCCCAATTAGCAACGGTATTAATCCAGAATGGCAAGCTACCGTGCAAGAATTGATTTCACGCATGGAATCCTTACAGGAAATTAAACTCCCCGGACGCAAGTTGTTACAACGACAGCTGATGTTTCATCTTCCCGCCATGGTATTAAGGCTTCAAAAAGGCCTAATCGTGCGCAATCCCTTATTAGGTGATATCAAAGCACAATATCCCGAACTGTTTGGGATGACCTGGTACACAATGTCCTTTTTAGAGGACAGGTTTCATATAGAGCTGAATGACGATGAGGTTTCCTTTGTCACGATATATTTTCATATTGCCATTAATCAAGTCGTCACAAGTCGTAGCGTCTTGATCGTCTTTAATCAACATGGACAACTCAGGGATTATGTTAAGTCTCAGATCAGAATGCTATTACCTCAAAATACCAAGTATTTAACCACGAGTTTAGGTAACTTTCATCGCATTGACTTAACCGGTATTGGCCTCATCATCGGTGTGAATTTGAAGAGCTTGATTACACCAGTTCCCTTTGTGGGCATTTCACCGCTCTTTGATTCAAATGATCAAACAAAGTTAATGCAGGCATATGCTAACGCGCTTATTAAACCGCAAAGCAGTCAGGAGACGATCCACTTTCCGGTCTTACGACAGCACGTTGACGCTCACCTGATTTTTTGGAAAGACAAGATGGCCGATAAACAGGCTGCATTGGATTTTCTTGTTAGTCAACTAGAAGCCACGGGGAAGGTTGAACCAGAATTTAGATCCTCAATCTTTCGGCGTGAGCGTCTAGGTAGCACCGAGTTGGACAGTGGAACAGCCTTACCACATGCCGTTCCGACTTCTGTTCGTTCTCTTGGAGTTGCCTTCTTAATCTTACAAAAACCAATTCACTGGAATTCGGTTCCTGTTTCAATCGTGGTCCTTGCTTGTGTGCCGGAAGCACAGGTTAAGATCTATCGGGATTTGGTGATGGATATCTACCGACTCGTGCAAACTAAACAAATGGTCCAAATGATTGTTGGGCTACATTCCACCGATCAATTTCTAGAATTGATCAATCAATAAATCGAAGGAGAGAGTTAGATGTTTTTCAATGAGGAAATTATGACCTTGCATTCTGATGCACCGGATGCAGCCACAATCATAACCAAATTAGCGCATCAATTAGAAGCTAAGGACTTGGTCACTGAAAAGTTTTTGCCCCATGTCTTGGCACGGGAAGAAAAGTATCCCACCGGCTTAGCTGCCGGTCCGATTGGGGTAGCAATTCCACACACGGATTCGATTTACGTCAAAGAATCTCAAATTGCTTTTGCTTCCTTAGCCAAACCAATCAGCTTTAAGAACATGGTGGATCTTGAACAAGATGTTCCTGTGTTGTTGGTGTTCATGATTGCCATGAGTTCACCACACGAACAAACGGCGTTGTTAAGTAATTTGATGAACATGTTTCAAGATCAGCAAACGCTCCAACAACTTAATCAAAGTGACACCAAGAAGCAAGTCATTGATATTTTAAACACAAATAAAATTATTTAGGGTTTCCTGAGGAGGAGAAAATTATGATTGCAGAAGCCATCCACTGGTTTATCAATCTTGGCTCAACGGTCTTTATCCCCGTTATCATCTTTGTTTTGGGATTGTGTGTCCGTTTAAAGCCTTCAAAAGCATTTATTTCAGGCATCACGATTGGGATCGGGTTTATCGGTCTGAATTTGGTTGTAAATTTGCTGCAGACATCGCTTGGGCCAGCCATTAAGCTGATGGTTTCGCGGTATGGTCTAAACCTCAGCATCATTGATTTAGGCTCTGGCCCCGGAGGCCCGCTGGCCTTCTCATCCACCCTCGGTGTGTTAGTCATTCCAATTGCTTTTGGATTAAACCTACTCCTTATCTGGATGGGCATGACTAAAACGCTCAACATTGACGTTTGGAATCTGTGGCAACCCACATTCATCGGGCTGTTAGTTTGGGGAGCAACTGGCAACTATCTTTATGGTGCCATTGCCATGATCCCAGCCTTCTTAATGCAACTATTCCTAGCTGATCTGACTCAACCACTGACCAGCAAGTTTTTCGGATTACCAGGTATCTCTATTACCCACTTGATGGCCTTATCGCCCATCCTGCTTGCTTGGCCATTAAACTGGTTATTTGATCGAATTCCTGGATTTAAAAAGATTGATGCATCTCCTGAAACGATCGAAAAACGCTTCGGTATCTTAGGCGAACCAATTGTCATCGGCCTTATTATTGGGATCGGCATTGGGATCCTCGCTGGGTATGATGTCACCAAGACTTCACAGCTGGCTATGGAAATGGCAGCGGTACTGAAACTATTGCCAAAGATGATCTCTATGTTTATGGAAGCCTTAACGCCGATTGCTGAAGCAACTCAGGCGTTCACACAGAAACACTTGCATGGCAAGATTGTCAACATTGGGATGGATGCCGCTTTAACAGTTGGCCATCCCTCCGTTGCAGCCACTAGTTTCTTGATGATCCCAGTAGCTCTATTCTTGGCCGTGGTATTGCCTGGTAACAAAGTTTTGCCATTTGGTGATCTTCCACTGTTTGTCTTTGTCTTTACCATTTTGGTTGCAGGCTTTAAGGGCAACATTATTCGGTCTTTGATCGGCGGTGCGATTTATACAATCCCAATGCTGTATCTCTCGACTTGGTTGGCACCTTTGGTTACTAAGGCGTTCAAATTGGCTAACTACAATATTGGCAATAAAGGAACGGTTTCATTCGTTTCAGCAGGCTTATGGCCAAACGCTTTAATGGTTTGGGCTTCAAAAGCTATGAGCATTTTCGGAATAATCGCCGTCACCCTTGTTATGTTAGGACTTCTGTATTATCTGAATGTTGTGAAGAAATACAATCAAAAAGAGAAAGAAGTAGATTAATCATGAAAAAGATGTTAATTATGTGTGGCGCTGGTCATGCAACTTCAACGGTGGTTCGGGCAAAAGTAGAAGACTGGTTGAAAACTCAAGGTCTGTCAAACCAGGTGACGATCAAACAATCGGCAGTCGGTGATGAAATCGATAATATCAAGAACGATCGTTATGACATTGTCGTTAGCACAACCGTAGTTCCCGATAATATCAAGCCAAAGGTAATTAACGGTGTCGCCTTATTGACCGGCATTGGTGCAGACAAAGTCTATAACGAAGTCAAAAAAGAAATTGAAGAATAGGGGGCGCCATTTTGAGCACCTTTTTTAAAGACATTAAGCTACACACTGTGCAAGGTCGGCCTTCCTATCACCGAATCACAGATCAAGTCATGTCAGCCATTGAAGAAAGTAACATCAAGAATGGGATTTGCTTAGTCCAGACTGCTCACACCACCTGCTCAGTATATTTCGATGAGTACATGCATGACACCAACTATTTCGGTGACGATTACCTGACCGTTGACATTAATCACGTATTAGACCGACTCGTTCCTCGACAAACAACGGAGAACTTTCCGTACCTCAGTCCAGGTCCAAAGCACATTGCTTATGGAATGAAGAAGACGGATCCAGACTATCCGGCGGAAAAATGGAGCATGTTGAATACTGATGCGCACATTCGGGCTGATCTATTGGGATCAAATGTCACTCTTGGCATCAAGGATGGTCAGTTGATGAATGGATCTGTAGGTTCAATTTACTTTGTTGATTTTGATCAAACCCGCGAGCGAAATCGAACGGTCAACATCATTTTGGTGGGGGATGACAAGTAATGGCAATTGATGAAGAACAAATCCGTTCACTCTTTCGAATTGAAGGTGAGGAGATCGTAAAACTCGCAACTTCAATCGAAACCGAACCAGTTCTAAAGCTAATTGATTTGATCGCGAATTGTAAGGGTAATATTTTCCTGACAGGTTGTGGGACTTCAGCGATGGCCGCTAAAAAAGCAGTTCACACCTTACGCGTTGTGGATATACCGGCTTTCTTCTTAAATCCATCTGATGCTGTTCACGGTGCCTTAGGTGCTGTGAATGCAAGTGACATCGTGATCTTCATTTCAAAAGGCGGAAACACTAAAGAGCTGACCTCGTTCTTACCGAATCTCAAAGAAAAGCATGTTCAAATTGTAACCATCTCTGAAGACCCTAAGTCCGTCTTGGGCCAAGGCGCATCTCTTGTCATCATGGCCAAGACAACTCGCGAGTTAGACAAATTCAATATGTTGGCCACGATCAGTACCCTAGCAGTAATCGCTCTGTTTGATGTTGTGGCTGTTGACCTAATGCAAACTGAACATTTTACTGAGCAACAGTTTCTCATCAACCATCCTTCGGGAGCAGTAGGTGAAAAACTCAGGGAGGATACTCATGACTAAACAAATATTACCGTCCATTCTTGACATCACTCCAGACAAGTTTATGAGCATGTTGACCACCTTTGACGCAACTGGGATTAAAGCGTTACACGTAGACGTTATGGACTCACACTATGTCCCAAGTCTAGGTTTAAACGATAGGCTTGTTGCCTGGCTTCACGATCACACAAAATTCGACCTAGATCTTCACTTAATGGTGTCTGATCCTGAAGCTGTCAGTAAACTGGTTATTGAGGCTGGGGCATCCGGTGTTACCTTTCACCACAATAGCCTAGTCGATAGCTTCAATATGGTTGAAACCATTCAACGTGCTGGGGTTCAAGCTGGCGTTGCGCTCAACCCCGGTGATTCACCTGAGCTATTAACTGAACTTTTACCACGTTTGGATCGCGTCTTAGTGATGACCATCAGTCCTGGGCGTCACTCAGATGGCTTTCTGGCCGAAATGAAACAGAAGGTGACCTGGCTTTCTCAATATCGGGCTACGCACCAAGCACATTTTACAATTGAAGTAGACGGTGGCATCACCGCTGATACCATTGGAACGATGCTCAAAGCAGGTGCTAACGAGTTCGTTTCTGGGAGTTACTTGACCAAAGCAAGCGATCCTAAAGCAAATATTGCACACTTACAGGAAAGGATCGCTGACTATGCTCACGATTGATGCTGCCAAATCCATTGTGTTAAGGGAAATTGATAAGCAAACTGTTGATTCGAATCAGGTCGAAAACTTACTAACTAGACTAATGCAAGCAGCAACTATTTTTATCACTGGACATGGTCGCTCAGGACTGGTGGCTGCCATGTTTGGCAATCGCTTACTACAATTGGGACTTAAGGTGCACATTGTGGGTGAAGTCACCTGCCCACCAGTTAAAGAAGGGGACCTCCTCTTGGTTGTGTCCGGATCAGGCAATTCTTCTTCTTTATTAGAAGCAGCAAAGACTGCATTAACCGCACATGCTGATGTGGCACTCGTGACCGCGACCGAAGAATCGTCTTTAGTAGGACTGGTTCCAACAGTCGTTCTCATCAGGACCGATTCTAAGAAAACGATCCATAAACTGTCTCAACAACCCATGGGTGCTCTTTTTGAACAAAGTTGCCTGATTCTTTTTGAAGGCTGTGTAATCTGCCTCCAAGAACGACTAAACAGGACTGAAGCTTTCATGGAAGTTCATCACGCAAACATTGAGTGAAAACTTAGTGCTTGGCGAGGGCACTGTGAGAGAATCTCTAAATTTTTTAACTAAACCAGCAAAAAAACACCGTTTCGTCAAAAATTAGAAACTTGTCTTAAGGCCCTGACCAACTTTGCTTCCCGCCTGCATCAACAATGTTGCCAAATTCTATCCTTTTCGCTGTGCGTTGGTCGTGCAAAAAGATTCGATAAAACTATCAGGACATATGGTTTTGTTCTAATAACAAATGACCAGCACAGAAACTGGTCGCACAAGTTTCTTCTAAATAAGCGGCTGGGTCATAATTCAATGGCAAAAAATAAGAGCGAACTATTCGCCGCACCGCAATATTAGTGCAGAATAGTTTGCTCTTAACACGTCAACATAAAATATTATGAGGCTCATGAATCTTAGTGCCAAGGCGGAGCAATCATAGGCCAACTGCGGGCTCAGCCGTGCAAACAACACAGCGCTTGGGCTTGGAGCGGGGCTGCTTAAGCGACTTTGAGATCGCAGTTACGAGCTCAAAGCGCCGTCACAGTGTTCAGCCCCTAGCTAGCCGGAGATTGCGGAGTTTGACACGACAAGTAACCACTAACATCCAATTTCTTGCTTTGTTCGGATTCTGTCAAGTCTAATCCTTCGAACAGAATTATTGCTCCACCTCCATATGTTTTATTTGCTTTTTTTACAGCGCCGAACTACTTGTTGTTAGGCACCTTCCACCAACCACATATCAACCGAAAACGATGAATAACTCCAATAGGGCCTTACAGGTTACCGACAACCTACGTGCTATCACGGTTCACCTTCTGAATGAGAACCATGTCGTTGGTTTGAATTATAAAAATCCTTCAATATTCTTGATAAAACAATTATAGAAGGAGGATATCAGTGCTTGTATGTAAGTACTGTCCAACTAGATGCATGCGGTATTGTAGTTCCTACCACATTTGCCAGCGTAGAGAAGTGACTAACACTTAAAAAGCACAAGCCACAGACAGAATGAGTTCTGGCTGCAGCTTGTGCTTGTTTAGGTTCAAAATCGATTAGGCTTCGAGCTTTTCTTTGTTTGAATCCGCCACATAATGCGGAATCTCATCATCAATAAAATAAACCTTATACCAAACTAAGAAGGTATAAATCGTCCAAACTTTGCGGCGATCATTGCGCTCTTTGCGATAAGTCTTATCGAGAATATCCAAAATTGTGTCTTGATCAAAGAACTCTTTAACCCAGTCTTGCTCAAATGTTTCGCGAACCTTTTTATAAAAAGGTTCATCCTCAAGCCACTGTTTGACCGGAACCGGGAAGCCGAGTTTTTCGCGACTCGCCCATTCTTCTGGCAAGTGACGGTTGGCAGCTTCACGCAAGGCGTACTTAGAATTGTGCGAGTTGATCAGATATTTGGTTGGAATACCAGCCGCCACTTTGGCAACTTCCTTATCCAAAAACGGTACCCGCAGTTCCATAGAGTTGGCCATCGACAGCTTGTCGGCCTTCAACAAAATATCCTTAGGCATGAACTGGTGAATATCAAGGTACTGCATCTTCTTGACTTCATCATCGTAATGGCGCACCTTTTTATACGATTCCGTTACGATATCACGAACACTCTTACTCTGGCGGAATTCCGGCTGCAAGATCTCATCGGCCTGGCCTTCATGGAAAACTAAGGCCTCACCAATGAAGAACTCTTCCGCCGGGGCCGTGGATTCATACAGATGCAAGCGTCCGTGGAAGTTCGGCATCTTCTTCAACCCATGGGCAATGCGGTACTTCACGCCGCGCGGTAACTTGCGCAAGCCGTCCGCGAAGACCCGAATCGCATGGCTGCGGGTGTGAAAACCATAGTTGGCATACCCGGCAAAAAGTTCGTCGGCCCCTTCACCAGACAAAATAACCGTCACATCTTTGTGAGCCAGTCTTGTCAGGAAGTATAACGGCACGCAGGAAGGGTTGGAATCCGGTTCATCCAAATGATATTGAATCAACGGGAAGTTATCCAAAGCCTCTTTTTCCGTCACAATATCACTGGTGTTATCTAAGCCCAGTTTGTCGCTAAGTTCCTTCGCAGCGACCCCTTCATGATACTTCTTGTTGTCAAAGCCGATGGAGAAGGTGTGCTCTGGCCGCAACAGCGCGGTAATATACGACGAATCCACCCCTGAAGAAAGCAAGGAGCCGACTTCAACATCGGAAATCCGATGGGCATCAACTGATTCGGACACACTCTTGTCAATGGCAGCAACCGTATCTTCAAAACTCAGATTGTTCGCCTTGAAGTCCATATCCCAGTACTTCTTAATCGTGAGTTCATTATCCTTCAACGTGAAGTAATGACCTTCCGGAATGCGATAAACGCCTTTGAAGAAAGTTTCGTCCAACGCGGAGTACTGGAAGGTCAAATACGGTTTGAGCGCTTCTTTGTTCAGTTGTTTCTTAAACTTAGGATGCTTCAAAAAGGCCTTGATTTCACTACCAACGATGAACGTATCGCCATCGTGGTAATAATACATCGGCTTAATCCCAAAGAAGTCGCGGGCACCAAACATTTCTTTCTTGTTGTCATCCCAAATCAGGAAAGCAAACATGCCGCGAATCTTTTTCAATAGTTCTTCAATGCCATACTCTTCGTAACCATGAAGCAGCACCTCGGTGTCGGAATGGGTCTTAAACACATGTCCGGCAGCAATCAAATCTTTGCGAATCAAACGCGATGATTCCGCACATACAGTTAACCCCTTTTCGCGTGAATGACGATCATTACTTGTTTCAGTATAAAGATTTGACAACGCAAGTCAATCAAAGAGCGTGAGCCAGCCCGGTTAGAAACCGGAGCATAAGCGGCCTGGGGCGTGATGGCCCGGGCTTGGCCATTGCGTCCCAGGTCCTTATGTGCAGGTTTCTGGGCTGGCGAACGCGTTTCAGCCGCAGACCGACCACACCACACCACCCCCAAAGCCGGCACCATCACCGAAAAATCAATCAATCTCACCACCACCAAAATCCCCCAAAAACGGCAAAAAAATAGAGACCCAAGTTCCTACAGTCGAACTTGGATCTCCTAAGTTAAGGATTTGACCGATGCAGTCATGTTGTTACATTGACTGGTACTAATTGTAAAACCCTCTTCAATAAACCTAATACTGCGACACCTCTACAAAAATCTTATTCACTTGTACGGAACGACGAGTGTTGAAATGATGTTGCCAGATAACTTGGCGTTGTTTGGTGGTTCTATGACACACCCGATTGAACATCTATGGGAAGCTCATTGTCCCGCTTGGATTACTGAGTCTTGTTATTAGCCTCATACCTCCATGTGTGTTCATCTTTAGATCTCATGGAACATGAATCTGACGATAGGTGGCGCAGATACTTACTGCACCAACGCTCTATTCGTTTTACTCGTGCTTTGCGACACACACTTTCGAGCCAGTTCGTTTGCTTGTTACTGAACGAAGGATCGTGATTCTTGGTTCCTGCATCGACCTTGATGTTCTTCCTTAACTTCAAATAAAGCTTATCATGTAAGCGCTATCTTGGCAAGCCCTATGACCTGCTTTTTTACAAAAAAATTTTTAAACCGTCAAAAAGCAAATCGGCGAACCCGGCTTGCTGCGCCATAGCCATAGAGACTTAAACGCCGACGATCAATGTCAACACTGACAACATATCCGGCATATTCGCTAGGAGTACCAAAATGTCGATCAAACCGGCGATTAAATTTAGTCGTCAATCCGTGATGGCGACCCATCAGTGCACTGGTATTTTGTAGGCTGTAATGAATACCATTCACCTGATAGTCCGCTTCCAAGTGGTAGTGTCCGGCGAGATACGCAATGATCCGACCCGTGTTTTGGGTGAAATCAAACCTTAACTGTCCGCCAAATTCAGGCGTTTTACCTGTATTCAACACCCCACTGGCATGCAAATTAAAAGCCCGCAACAACTCGTGGACGGCCCGACCGTTAAACTTTAAGGCTGGTTGGCCTTTTTGATTCATCGCCGGCGCGTGACTCATGATTAACACATCACGGTTCAACGCGCCTTTTAACGCTAAAGCAAAGTCGCGTAACTGCGCAAACGAAACCGCTAAAGTCTTCTTGACATCGTAAATTTTCTGTCCGGCATGTAACGGTACATCAGCCGTATTTAAAACGATCACGCGTAATCCCGGATAGTCCCGCACCAACAAGCCTTCACGCGAAACCGCAACATCAGGCTGCAACGCATCTGTCGCAAATATCAGCTGACGATTGACATCCGGCAAGAAGCTGCCTTTGTGACCGGGCCGCTTTTCGGCGAATTTATCATTATCATCGTGATTGCCTTTAGTAACCAAAAACGGCACCGCACCCCGCCGATAATCAACCATGATATTGCGCAAGCGCATTTTGGTTAGCCATGGCAATTCCGAGCCATCAACCAAGTCGCCAAGATGAACCCGCAAGTCAAGTGGCATCCGGGTGCTCAACCACTGCTGCTCACGGACATGCCAAAATCCAGTCGGGCCATAATAAGTCGATGAGAATTTGGCTTTGTCATGGGTATCGGTAATCAAGGCGAAATTCAAGGCTGAAGGCGCCAATAATGGTGTAACCGCATCAATAAAATGGCCCAAATCTTTTTTAACAAAAGGACGAATTGTCATGGCCTGCTTAACCTCCTCACACGTACGCTTTACCGCTTAGAAATTGAGCCACACGCCTAGCGCCAAAAAGACTACCTGCGCTAAAGTGGTGACGAATAGATTTTTGATGGCGTTCGGAAATGTCAGCTTTTTAACCGGATTAGCAGCAAATCCACGCGCATTTTTGACGACCAGCGGCACGGTGATCAACGTCAGCAGCGTCAATTTTGGCAACAGGCCGAGTAATACCGAAATAATCAGCATCAAGAATCCTGCCGTATACAGACTATAAAAGAAAACAATGCTGCGCTGGCGTCCGAGATAATGGACAATCGTGCGCCGTTTAAGCGTCTCATCTTCATCCTGATCAGCAATGTTGTTGGCCAGTAACAACGCCGAAATCGCGCATTGTGCCAACCCACTTGCCAGATAAACCGACGCAATTAATGACCACGAAAAGTCGACCACGTTAAAGACGTTGACATAAACCGCGATCAGAAAAATGACAAACCCCATCGTAAATCCCGAGAAGAATTCCCCATACGGTGTGGCAGAAATCGGCCGCGGACCACCTGCATAGCCATAGCCTACCGCAAAGCTAAACAGTCCCATCACCAACAATGGCCATCCGGTACGGCTTACCATCCACAAGCCAAGCACTGCGCTGGTGACCATCATTGCCACCACCATCCAGCCAATCATACTTGGATTCAGATGATTGACGCCGATGATATTGGTCTTTTCGCGAAAATGTAGGGCTTCTGTCTTTTCCGAACGGCGATAATCTTGATAGTTGTCATTCGCATCAACCGCCATGTTAAACAAAAGCATGGCAACAAAGAAAACCAACAATTCCGGAATATGTAACGTATGATAATGGTACCAGGCAAACAACGTCCCCAACAAAAAGGGGAAAACCGATGCTGTTTTCGCCTTAATCTCAACTAATTCAAGAAATACTGATATTGACATAACAACCTCCAACAATTGACTTTTGAGAATCAGGTACAGTAGAGTAAATATGTCTTTAGGAAAGAGAGAAAATGCATGATTCATCCCCTGTGGCACCGATTCCCCATGGTCTATCACCAACTCGAACAGATTCAGCAGCGGCTGGAACAGGTCGCTACTTTACGCGAACCACAAGTGCATACGTTGATTCAGCAACAAATCAATGCAGGCGGCAAGATGTTACGGAGCGGGCTTATGCTTATGCTAGCGCGTTTTGGCGAACCTGACAACGCTGAGCTTGTGACAGCTGGTGCTGCGATTGAAGCACTACACCTAGCCACACTGGTTCACGATGATGTGCTGGATCATGCCGATATTCGTCGCGGCATGACCACGGTTTCTGCCGAGTCCGGAAATCGTGAAGCCATCTATGCCGGTGATTTCCTGTTTGCCATCTATTTTCAATTGCTTAGCGAACAGGATCCCGAAACCGTTGATTTAAGAACCAACGCCCGCATCATGAAGCGCATCTTTATGGGTGAAGTGGATCAAAACGGTCCCAGCGCACCGCTCATTCCAACCGTCAATGCTTATTTAAGTGCCATCAGCGGTAAAACAGCCGCTTTGTTTGCGCTGGCAACTTATACAGGCGCAACGATTGGTCACCTCTCTGCCGCCCAGAAAAAGGCTGCTTACCGATTTGGCCGGCAGCTCGGCATGGCCTTTCAAATGATTGATGATTTACTTGATTATACCCAAACTGCCAAAACATTGAATAAACCGGCGCTTGAGGATTTAAATAATGGCATTGTCACCTTGCCGCTCATCTACGCCTATCAAACTGTGCCTGACCAGTTGAAGCCTTTAACGAAAACAGCCGAACAAATCGCTGCCAATGCTGATGAAATCGCTGCGATTGTTCGTAAACACGGCCTTCCGCAGGCACATCAGCTTGCTTTCACCTATACACACCGAGCAATTACAGCTTTGGACCCACTGCCTTCATCGCCTACCAAAGCAGCCTTGACCAAGCTCACGCAGCAGCTCTTGCAGCGAACGCATTAACTAATTTGTGATTTCTTTAGCGATCCCAGCTTCAATTTCGGTTGCCTGTCACTGCAAAAATTGTTAAAGAATCGCCGCCAACATTGCATATTTCAAGAAATCATGCCAAAATAATAATTCATTTAATTTTTAAAAATTAACAATTAGCACAATGTTTCACAAACATTGTGCTTTTTAAGTGGTATGATACAGATATAGCAATAGTGAAAGAGTGATCAAACATGGTAAAAATCCTCTCTATCAATGCCGGCAGCTCCTCACTTAAATGGAAGTTGTTTGACATGCCCAGCGAAAGACAAGTAGCAGAAGGCGCAACTGATATCCTGCGTCAGTCGACGGTTAAAATCAAGTATGGTACTGATCAGGTTTATGAAAGTACCACTCCGATTCACAATTATCGGGAAGCTGTCAGTAATTTGCTCAGTCACTTGCAATCTTTAGGTCTGGTGAACCGCCTCGATGAAATTACCGGCATCGGTCATCGCGTTGTTGCAGGTGGAGAACTATTTTCCGCACCTATCGTCATTGACAATCGGGTGTTGGCCCAAATTCGGGCGTTGCGGGATTACGCGCCACTGCACAATCCCGTCGAAGCAGATTGCATCGACATTTTCCGTAAGATGATGCCTTGGGCGCTTGAAGTGGCGGTTTTTGATACTGCCTTTCATCAGACTATGAAACCGGTCAATTATCTTTACAGCATTCCTTATGAATATTATCAAAAATATGGCGTTCGTAAATATGGCGCACATGGCACCAGCGTTCGGTATGTCAGTGCTCACGCAGCCAAAATGCTAGGTAAGCCGCTTGAATCCATGCGTATGATTGTCATGCATCTTGGCGCTGGCTCCAGCATCACGGCGATCCAAAATGGTAAATCCGTGGATACTTCAATGGGGTTCACCCCTGTATCCGGCGTGACGATGGGAACCCGCGCCGGTGATGTGGATGTTTCATTGATTGCCTACCTCATGAAGAAGTTAGACATAACCGATGTTGATCAAATGATTGACATTTTAAACACCGAATCCGGATTGCGCGGGATCTCCGGCATTAGCCACGATGTTCGCGATCTTGAAGCCGCTGCCCCGACACATCCGCGCGCAAAACTAGCGCTGGATATTTTCGTCAACCGAATCATCAAATATATCGGTGCTTACGCGGCCTTAATGAACGGCGTTGACGTGCTTGTCTTCACAGCCGGCATCGGCGAGCACAGTAGCAATATTCGCGCCCGTATCATGCAATCGCTTGGCTATCTGGGCGCCCGAATCGATCCTGAGCGTAATTTACAGATTCACGATAACGCCGGCGATATTACGGCAGCCGATGCACGTGTCAAGACCCTCGTTATCCCGACAAACGAGGAATTAATGATTGTCCGGGATGTTATGTCATTAAGCCAAGTTGCCCAACAAGCGGAATGAATCCGATTTTGATCTTCGACCTGCCTTAACAATTGAATCACTGCTTTTTGAATGCGCCAGAAGTCATTACAGCAAATGCTGCCTGACTTCTGGCGTTTTTGGGTTCAAAAAAGTTGCCTTATATTCACACAAATGCTAGCCGCTCAACCCCCGTAAATCGCCGCAGCTGACAAACCGTCATCAAATTTCCAAAATGCTGCTTGCAATTCCAATAGTCGCTGTTTATACTGTGAATATATTACATATACAGTATAAACACACAAAGGAGATGTTCGCTATGCTCAACGTCACCAACCTTACCAAGCGTTTTGGAAATACCACCGCCGTTCACGATGTTTCTTTTGCGGTTCGACCCGGAGAAATTCTCGGACTTATCGGTCAAAATGGTGCCGGAAAGACCACGACCTTCCGCATGTTACTGAACTTGCTGCAACCGGATCAAGGCACGGTTACTTGGAACCAGCAACCGTTGGCCAAACTGAGCCGCGAGACAATCGGGTATTTACCTGAAGAACGCGGTTTGTATCCTAAAATGACCATCGCGGATCAAATTTGTTTCTTCGCTGAACTTCACGGTATGAAACGTCCAGCGGTCATGGCAGTCCTTGATCAATGGCTTGACCAATTTCAAGTCAAAGGCAAGCCCACCGACCTCGTCAAAGATCTATCGAAAGGTAATCAGCAAAAAGTTCAACTGATTGCCGCGATGATTCATACACCCCAATTTATTATTTTGGATGAACCCTTTTCCGCTCTGGATCCGGTTAATGCCCATCTGCTAGAAGTCGGGATTCGCCGGTTGCGTGATCAAGGCAGCGCAATTATCTATTCGAGCCACGACATGCGCAACGTTGAAGCCATTTCCGATCGGTTGGTCATGCTAAAAAACGATGCCGTTGTCTTATCCGGCAAGCTTGACGAAATTCGCGAACAGTTTGGTCAAACCCGACTCTACGTTCAATCCCCCTTAACCCAACAGGAGCTACAGGCTTTCCCCGGCGTGATCACGGTGACGCCACGTTCTCGCGGCTTCTTAGTCAAACTGACCGATCCGCAAGTCGGCCATGATATTTTCGCCGCAGCCACACACCAAGGCTACATTCCCGAGTTTAGTCAACAAGCACCATCCTTAGACGAAATCTTCCGCATGAAAGTAGAGGCCTAATCATGGAAAAAATGGATGTCATTTTTCGCCAAGTCTTCATTAAAAACCTTAAAAGTAAAACCTGGTTGTGGATTGTCCTGGGTCCGTTAGTATTAGCCGCTATCTTTGGCGCGATTTTCTGGTTGATGAATCAAACCAACCAAACAACCCGAATCGGCGTGGTTTCGGACAGCCCGGCATTGGTTCAAACGTTTAAAAGCAGCAGCGACAACGATCAGCGCTATACGCATTACGCCACCACGGCTGCAGCTAAACGAGCATTGGCGGCCGAAAAACTTGATGCAGTTTTGACAGTCACCGGTCAGCCGACTCAACAGGCAAGTCTCATTCAGCGAACAGATGGGCAAAGCATCAATCGCACCCAACTACAAGGTGTGCTGGCTCAAGCCCACACCAAAAAAGTTGCCAGTCAACTACAGCTATCGACCACCCAGCTGCAGCAACTTTTTGCGACTCCCGCCTTGGCCACTACCAGTGTCAAAGTAGATGATGGCAAGCTTGTCACCCGTTCTGCCAAATCCCAAGCGTCCGGATCGGTTGCGGGTTTCATCGTCGGTATTTTGATTTACACCTTTGTCATCAGTTATGCTTCAATGATGGCGCAGGAAATTGGTACGGAAAAAGGATCACGGATAGAAGAATCGATTTTAACTGCGATTACGCCGCAAGCTCAGTTCTTTGGCAAACTGCTTGGCATTCTGGCGTTGATGGCAACACAAATCATTATTTATGGCGTGGTCGGATTGGCCAGTCTCGTCGCCTTACGCCAGCGCAAAATCCCCTGTCAACGCTTATCAGCCATCTTGACCTGAGTAGTGTGAGTCCAAACATGATTCTGTTTAGTATTGCGTTCTTCTTTGTCGGCACCTTGACCTATACCGTTTTGGCCGCCTTAACTGGTTCGTTGGTTGCGAATCAGGAACAGATCGGCCAGGCTACCACACCGATTGTGATGCTGGGAATGGTTGGCTACTTTGGCGCTATCATTGTTGCCAATGGCGCCTCGCCTATTCTTAATATCGCCAGTTATGTGCCATTTTTATCAACCATGATGATGCCCGTACGACTGGGAGCAGGCCAAGTCAGTGCTGCGGCCGGCTGGTCAGCATTCGGCATTAATGTGATCTTTTTAATCGCGTTTACCTGGCTAACGGTCAAGCTTTATCAGACGAATGTGTTAAGCTATTCTGATGGCGGGATTTTCAAAGCATTCAAGCGTTCGTTACAATTACAACGTACCGCCCGCAAGCGTCATCCGGTCAAATCATGACACGAAATGAGGTTAACCATGCGGATCGTCATCTCAAATCAATCGGGCAAACCGATTTATGAACAAATCGAAGACCAGGTTAAAACTGCGATCCTCGCCGGCCAGTTAAAGGCGAATGAACAATTGCCATCTATCCGCAGTCTTGCTAAAGATTTACGTATCAGCGTGATCACAACGACCCGCGCCTATCACGAACTTGAAGCAGCCGGATTCATTACCAACGTTCAGGGTAAAGGCGCCTATGTTCTGGGCCAAGATAGCGCTTTGGTCCGGGAAAACGCACTGCGCGACATTGAAGCGTCCCTGAATCAAGCAATCGACACGGCTAAAATGGCCAAAATCACCCCCGCCGAATTGCACACTATGTTAGATACATTACTGCAAGCAGAAGGAGAAGCCGATCATGACAACTGATTTACTCACAGTTTCGCACCTCAACAAACACTATGAGGATTTTCACTTGGCTGACGTCAGTTTTCACCTGCCTGCCGGTTATATTATGGGTTTCATCGGTCCAAATGGCGCAGGCAAAACAACAACGATCAAAGCGATTCTCGACATGCTTCAACCTGACAGTGGTGATATCAGTTTACTGGGTCAAACCACCGTTGCAGCTCGAAAACAGGTTCGGGATCAGCTTGGTGTTGTTCTGGATGGGATGGTTTATCCAGACTCATGGCAATCAACCGCGGTGAATCGGTTTGTCGGTCCTTTTTTCCCTAGTTGGGATGCGGTTTATTTTAAACAGTTATGTCACGATTTTGCGATTCCTGAAAAAACCAAATATCGTGATTTATCAATGGGTACCAAAATCAAGTTGCAACTGGCCGCGGCTTTAGCCCATCATCCGCAGCTCTTAATCTTAGATGAACCCACGTCTGGCTTGGATCCGATTGCCCGTGATGAACTCATTGCCATTTTGCAGGATTTTATCAGCGACGATCAACATAGCGTTTTGATTTCAACCCACAGTATTATCGAATTGGCTAAAGTGGCCGATTATGTCACTTATTTGCTAGCAGGGAAAGTAACCTTCACTGGGGCATTAAGTGACCTGCTTGATCGGTATATCATGATTAAGGGTGGCCCAAATGAGTTAACCCCAGGCATTCAAGCAACGATTATCGGATTGCAACAAAGCCGCGTCGGATTCTCCGGTATCTGGCCTGCCGATCAAGCCGATCAACTGCCTGACAGTATTGTTCAGGAAACAGTTGATTTGGAAACCTTGATGATTGCTTTTGGCAAGGGGAGGCGTGCACATGCGTGATTTGGTCAAACTTGTTGGCTTGGACCTGGCTGTATTTCATACTAATAGTAAGAAGTATTTTTGGTTTGGCACTTTGATCAGTATCGTTTTGTTGCTTCTCCCTTTCTTGAACGGTGACTTAGCAACCCCGCTTGCAGGCGGCATTACGGGTCTTAGCATTGGCTTATTGATGATGCCTTTTGTCGGTGTTGATCGCCAAGGAATGGAGAATCTTTACACCATGTTACCGGTCCGCCGTACTACCATTGTCGCCGGCCATTATCTGTTCGGTTTGATGACAGTGGGCTTAATTGACGCGTGCAGCATGCTTATCATTGGTCTGGGTTGGATGGCTCGCGTTAATCCAATCCGTGATTCACAAGCTTTCGGGTGGATGCTTTGTTTTGGTACTGCGCTCATGCTCTTTCAAATTATCTTATCGTTTCCACTCATGATTGGCTTGGGGTTTAAGCGCGCGCCTCTTGCTGCTTATTTTCCACTTGCCATTCTCTTAATCGCCGTCTTTCTTGAAAGAAGCTTCCAAGTAGACTTAGATGCCCTCAAGCCTTGGTTCGGAGTAATTGTGGCAATCTTTATTTCAGCTTTCATCTTCTCTTGGTGGTTAAGCACCGTGCTGTATAAAAAACGCGAATTCTAGCCTGTACACAAAAAGTCGCCATTTCATGATCGAGATGGCGACTTTTTGCATCTTCTCAACATTGATCAGCCCTGTCCGTCTTTAAACGCAGGATATAATGTCATCCCACCGTCAATAAATAGGGTCGTGCCGGTGACGTAACTTGACTCTGTCGATGCCAGCCAGGCTGCTCCGGCGGCAACATCTTCCGGTTTACCTAGCCGTCCTTGGGGAATCATGGCGACGGTTTGGTCATACTGCGCCTTATCAGCAAACTTTTCAGCATTAATCGGCGTCTCAATGGCACCGGGGCCGATAGCGTTGACCCGAATTCCACGGTTAGCGTATTCCATCGCAATCGTCTCCGTGAAAAGTTTAACCGCCCCTTTAGCTGCAGTATAGCTGGCAAACGTTGGCCAGGGAATTTGTTCATGAACCGATGTGATGTTAATAATATTGCCTGGCTGGTGATGGTCAAGAAAATAATTCAAAGCAGCGCGAGCGCCTAAAAAGACCCCGGTTTGATTAATCGCAATGACTTTATTCCAGTCATCCAGGGACACTTCATGCGTCGGTGCTTTAATTTCCATGCCTGCATTGTTGACCCAGACATCAAGGCGGCCAAATTCGGACTCGGCAGTTTTAACCAAACTCGCTATCCCCGCTTCTGTCGAAACATCTGCATGAATGCTGACCGCCTGACCACCATTTTTGATCACTGTATCGGCTGTTTTTCGCGCGCCTTCGTGATCACCTAAATAATTAATCACAACGGCCATATGCTCTTTGCCAAACCGTTCTGCAATGCCCGCGCCAATGCCTTTGGAGCCACCGGTCACGACTGCAACCTTACCCTTCAGATCTCGATACATATCCGTCTTCCTTTCATCAATTCAGGAATTCAGCTTGCTGGATTCACACTTCACACAACTACTTTGCTCTAGCCTTACCGAATCTTATACCACGCCGCCGCTGCTTCAACTGGAAAAATGTGCACCGTTGCCACATTTAATCACGACTTATTAGAAACCAGTTTGTTGCGACACATTAATGGCACTGATCCTGACTCATCAAGCATAACAAATTCTTCCTAATTTCGTCACAAACCAAGCGGCGTCGGTCGCTTACTTTTTAAAATTTTGCGCCAGAAACAAAAAGTAGCTGTCAATGACAATTTTGCATCACCCAAACGACATCACCAACTTCAAGCTCAGTCACTGCCACCTTCATGCATCCAAAAACACCACTTGGTTCCACCGAATATTCGGATGGATCCAAATGGTGTCCTTTTTCGTGTGAATTTCAACTAGCTAATCCATGCGCGCCAAGATTTAAGCCAGATCCGTGCCATTTGAAGCAATGACGCGCCGATACCAATCAAATGACTTTTTCTTGCTGCGTGCTAATGTCCCTTCACCATCATCATCAAGATCAACGTAAATGAAGCCATAGCGTTTTGACATCTGTCCGGATGAAGCACTCACCAAGTCGATGCAGCCCCATGGTGTGTAACCCATCAGATCAACGCCGTCATGAATCGCCGCACCCATTTGCTCGATGTGCTGCCGCAAGTAATCAATCCGGTAATCATCCTGGACTTCACCCTTTTCATCAGGCCGATCAATGGCACCTAAACCATTTTCTACAATGAACAGTGGCTTGCGATAACGATCATAAAGTTGGTTTAAGGCAACACGCAGGCCGATTGGAACAATTTGCCAGCCCCATTCACTCGCCTTCAGAAACGGATTTTTCAGACCACTCAGCAAATTCCCGCCAACTTCTGCATGATGCTCCTGCGTGGTTTCAATCACCGCTGACATGTAGTAGCTAAACCCGATATAATCAACCGGGTAATGCTTCAACAGCGCCAACTCAGCCGCGGAAAATTCAAGGTCCTGGAACTTAACGCCGTACTCAGCCATCATGGCATCAGTGTATGCCGGATATTCACCGCGCACTTGCACATCGCCGCAGAAAAAGTTAAATGCCTGATTCTGTTGCAAAGTTGCAAGTTGGTTGACAGGATTGGCATCATAGCTATAGGTGGTCGCATACAGCAACATGCACCCGATCTGCAGCTGCGGATCCAATTCATGACCAATTTTAACTGCCCAAGCACTGGCGACAAACTGATTATGCCACGCTTGGAAAATATTGCGCTTATCGTCGGCACCATTGCTTGCGACCAGCCCTTGACTCATGACTGGAAAAGAAAACGCGCTATTAATCTCGTTAAAGGTCATCCAGTATTTAACCTGTTTAAAATATCGCGTCAACACAGTCTCTGCAAACCGTTTGTAGAAGGTGATCAACGCTTTATTTTTCCACCCGCCATACTTGGTTACCAAGTGAAGCGGCATCTCATAATGAGAAATCGTCACGATCGGTTCGATGCCATACTTTAAGCACTCTGCAATCAACGCATCGTAAAAAGCTAAGCCGGCTTGGTTTGGTTGCTGCTCATCACCTTCTGGAAAAATCCGCGACCAGGCAATGGAAAAGCGGTAACATTTGAAGCCCATCTCACTAAATAGCTTAATATCTTCTTTAAAATGATGGTAATGATCAATGCCCAAATGATTCGGATAGCGATACTTGCTTTCGTCAATTGTCCAGTCAAAGTCCGGTTGGTTCACAATCGCAAACCGGTCTTTTCCTTGAGGCAACACGTCGGCAATTGATAAACCCTTGCCATCCTCGTGATAAGCACCTTCTAGCTGATTGGCCGCGGTTGCCCCACCCCACATAAACTGTTTTGGAAATTTCAAGTTAGTCATCGTCAAATACCACCTTTTCTATGCCAGTGTCATTAATGCATCGTCGTCAGTCGCACCATCTGATCGGGTCTCAACTTGATACTGATCAGAATTCGTCACAATCATCATCACAGTCGGCGCATATCCGGCCGCTTGAATCGCTTGGTAGTCAAATTCAACCAGTGGCGTCCCAACGGTAACTTTTTGGCCTTGTTCAATTAAGGCTTTGAAATGCTTGCCTTTTAGGTTCACTGTATCAATACCAATATGGATCAGAATTTCGGCCCCTTTGTCAGATGTGATGCCGATTGCGTGCCCCGTTGGATAAACCAGGCTCAGGGTACCGGCTACCGGGGATTTGACGACATTTTCTTCTGGTTCAATCGCAATCCCTTGACCCATGGTACCCGAAGCAAACACTTCATCAGGAACGTCACTGAGAGCGACCAATGTTCCTTTTACCGGCGCGGCCAAAGTTTCGGCGTGATCGGCAACCACCGCAGCCGCAGCTTGATTTTTAGCCGGTGCATTAATGCCGCCAAATGCGAGCGTCAAGCCAACGCCTAGCACAAAGGCAACCACATCGCCAATCACCGAAACGCCAAACCCTTTGCCCAAATAAGTCGGTAGTGACAAAACGCTTGCCAGTGAGGCCACATTAGCGCCAGCACCGGACATGGCAACGATAATGCCGCCAACCGCACCGGCAACACAGGCACAGTAGAATGGCTTTTTCAGTTTTAACGTAATCCCATAAATCGTCGGCTCCGTGATCCCGAAAAGTGCGGTGATCGTACTGGAGCCCGCCAGACTTTTCATCTTGGCATCCCGCGCCTTGAGGAACACGGCAAACGCTGCTCCCGCTTGCGCCAACACAGCAGGTAGGAGAATCGGCATCATCGGATCGGTGCCATACAGGGCAATGTTGTTCATCATCACCGGAACCAAAGCCCAGTGAACGCCGAAAATGACAAACACCTGCCAGAATCCGCCAAGAATCATCCCTGCCAAGACCGGCACACTCTTATTCAGTGACACAATCGCAGTTGCCAAGCCATTGCTGAGAATCGAACTAACCGGACCGACCACCAGCATGGTTAACGGAACAATCACGACTAACAGACACAATGGCGCCAAAATGTTTCGCACAGATTCATGCCAGATCCTGTTGAAAAATGGCTCCAAAAACTTCTGCACCACGACCACCAGCAAAATTGGCAGCACGGTTGCCGTATAGTTGGCAGCCACCACCGGAATGCCGAAAAAGTCGATACTCGGCTTGCCAACCAGCGCCACGATGTTGGGATAAACCATCGCCGCCGCAATCGCCATCGCAACAAATTGATTGACTTTCAACTGTTTGGCAGCCGTAAATGCCAAGGTTAACGGCAGAAAATAGAAAATGCCATCCGCTGCAGCCCACCAAATCTGATAGGCCCCGCTTTTCGTCGTTAGCCAGCCAAGCACCACTGCTAGCGATAACAGCCCCTTCAGAATCCCGGCACCGGCCATTGCACCCAAAAATGGGGTAAAAACGCCGGAAATAAAGGTTAGCAAGCCGTTGAAAGCGCGCTTAAAGGTCATTTTTTCATGGGTCACGGTTGCCGGTCCTTCTGTGCCATCACTCAACGATGGTTCCAGTTTCACAACTTCCTGATAAACATCGCTGACATTGTTGCCAATGACCACTTGAAACTGTCCACTAGCCTCCACGACGGTGATAACGCCGTCTAAGGCCTCAACTTTTTCCTTGGGTACTTTGTTTTGATCCTTTAACGTAAAACGCAAACGGGTGGCACAATGCCAGACCTGATTGATATTTTGCTTACCGCCAACCAGTTTCAACAACTGTTTGGCTAATGCTGTTTCGCCCATTTCAAACTGCCTCCTTTAGTTTACGCTCAGCACCTGCAGTTGCACCCGCTGCTGATGCCGGCTTTAACGCGCTCCCCGGCGCAGAAGTCTGCGTGTAAGGACCTTGGTCGCAATGGTCACTTACACTCCGACTTCTAACCGCGCCGGATCCACGCTTACTTTCCTTAACGCGCTCCCCAGCGCAGAAGTCTGCGTGTAAGGACCTCAGCCGCAATGGCCAAAGACCGGCCATCACGCCCAAGGCCACTTACACTCCGACTTCTAACCGCGCTGGATCCACGCTTACTTTCTTTAACGCGCTCCCCGGCGCAGGGGCCTGCGTGTAAGGACCTCAGTCGCAATGGCCAAAGACCGGCCATCACGTCTGAGGCCGCTTACACTCCGGCCCCTAACCGCGCCAGCTCGCGCTCACATAAAAAAAGCCAGAAAGACATGACTTGTGGTGCACACAAGTCGTATCTTTCTGGTTTTGCCTAATTCAATAGTTACAAGCCCAATTAAAATGTATTCGCTTTCAACATCACCATCTTATCTGATGGATTAGCGTTCGTCAACTACTTTTTAAACTTTGTCCTTGGCTCTTAGCTAAACGGGCGATGTGGAGGGTTAGATAAATTTGTTCGTTTTTTGAAATCGGTCCGGGTAATTTTTGCTGCATAAACTTAACCACATCTTCCATGCACCGGTATGCCTGCGCATAGTCTTGCTGCAGATGTGCCAGCAAGGCCTGATCATACGGCTCAGGTGATACCGGTATTTTTGCCGTTGAAGTTGCATAGACGCGTTGAAGAAAGAACTTAAGATGAATGACCAAGCGTTGATACTCTGGCGTCTTAGCGTTCATGTTCAGTCCGAGTTGATAGAAAATAATTTTGGTAATGTTAGCCAGCATTTGCGTGAACGCCACCGAGTTAACGGGATGTTGCTGGCTCAAATCGTTGCTGACAAATTTCAACGCGATAAATCCCGCCTCATCTTCGGGAAGCTGTTCCCCAATCTGATTAGCAATTTCCGTCAACGCCCATTCACCCATGCGAAAAGCCGGCTCATAGGCAATCTGGATCTCCCACAGCAATTTGTTATGCAGGATAAGCTGTTCATGCAGGCGCGTCACGGCAAAATGTATATGATCGGCTAACTCGATTAACAAATAACTGTTGAATTTTGTGTGTAACTGAACTTCAGCTTCCTGAATAATACGCGCGGCAATCGTTAAATATTCATCCGGCAAGCTGGCAATCGTCGCCATGGCAATCTTTAGTTTGGCGTGATCTTCCGGCACATAAACTTTCATCGAATCCTGCAGCGTTAACTGGTCGCCTTTTTTAGCATGAAACCCAATACCACGTTCGACGACAATGATATCGCGCTTATCACGCCGCACGACAACGGCATTGTTATTAAGAATCGCATCAATGATCATAGCTAGCCCTCCCCCAAGGCGGTCAGATCACGGTTCAATCCGCATCCAGATTCAGGCTAACAATTTTTCGAGAAAATGACAACGTAAACGACTTGGCCTCAATTTTCACCGCACTTTTTTCAGAAGGCTAACTATTCAGTTGCTAAGACCACCTGATGCTCGGAAAACCGATAAACCCGATCCGCAAACGCTGCTGATTCAGGCCGGTGCGAGATCAGAATCACAATGCCATGATAGTAAGTTTTAATCGTCTCTAAAATCAACCGTTCATTTTCGGTGTCTAAGTTGCTTGTCGGCTCATCGAGAACCAACACACTGCTTGGATGCAACAATGCCCGTGCCAACTCAAGTCGTTGCTGCTCGCCGCTTGAAAATGGCACGTGACTAGCCGCAACGATGGTATCCAAGCCTTGACTCATTTGCTCCAATCGCGCTCGGAGTTTAACCTGATCGAGGACTGTCCAAATCTGCTGATCCGTGATGGCTGGGTCATGCAGCGTGAGATTATCCCGCACCGACTCGGAGAAGAATACCGGCGTCTGCGGCAGATAATTCATTTGATTGCGTAATGCAGTCGGCTTGATGGTCGCCAAATCGTTACCGTCAATCAAAATCTGCCCATGACTAACCGGATACCAACCCATGATCAGCTTGGCCAAGGTACTTTTACCTGATCCGCTCGCGCCAACAAAACCAACGATTTCACCGGCATTCAAAGTCAGCGTGACGTTTTTTAATACCGCTTCCGGCCGAATGGGATAACTAAAACTGACATGATCTACTTGAATTTGATCAATGGTCGTGACTGTTTGGGTTGCGTTGGGCAATGCGGCATTTAACGGCTGTTCCTGTAACAGCTTGAACAAGTTTTTCGCCGCCGCAAAACCGTTTAGCAACGAACCTGGCAGATTATTTAACGCCAGTAACGGTCCAAAAGTAAGCGGGAAAATTGCGAGTAGGGCTTGCTGAATGGTCGTGGGTTGCGGCCAACTACTAAGCCAAATCATCAACAACCAACCGCCAACAATCACAACGGTTGCCGCCACATTTTTCAACAATTGGCTAAACTGCGCCTGCTGGAAGGCCGTTGCTTCTTGGTCAAAACCTTCATTGCCCTTTATCATGCGTTGCTTGGCGATCCCTAATTGCCGCACCACCGCCATGCCGCGCACTGATTCCAGTAAATATTGCTGATTGGCAGCTTTCAAACGATCGGCCGCCTGGGTTTTGGCTGTCAGTTGCCGATGACGCGCATATGGCACCACCATTCCAACGGCAACATAACTAATCAGTGCGATGATTGCGGCCAGCCAATTTAGCTGACTATAAATGCCAACTACCAAGAGCCCGTATACCAACCCGATCGCAACCGGAACCAAGGTATGCGCGTAAAAAATTTCCATGGCTTCAATATCACTGCCAATTAGCTTAAGCAACTTACCACTAGCTTGCGTATCAAGTTTAGCCGGTGCCAGTTTGACCAATTGGCGATAAACCGCCCCACGTAAGTCTGCCAACACGTGAAACGCAACATAATGTCCGGAATACTGCTCGCCGAAGCTGCCTAAGCCTAATAAAATAATGGCGATCAATCCAGGTAAAAGCAATTGTCCAGCGTTTTGCGGATCAAAAAGCATCATAGCAGCTAAAACCAACACCACGACTTTAGCTAATTCGGCCAGCATACCAATTAGAAAACTAATAAAAATAGCGCCGGTCAGATGATGCGTATAGCGTAACAGGCCTCTAATCATTGGGATTCACCTCGTTTTCCATCATCTCCGGGTTGTCTACCAGTTGCCGATATGCAGGCTGTTTTTGATACAGCGTCTGGTGATTGGCAACCGTCAGCTGATGGTCATGAATGAACCAGACTTCATCGGCCTGTGCCATTGCCTTTAAATCATGGGAAATAAATAAGACGATCTTATGGCGGCTCAATTTCTTAATTGCCTGGAGGATAATCGCCGCATTAGTTGCATCAATACTCGATGTTATTTCGTCTAATAAGTAAACCGTCTTGTCGGCCAGCAACATGCGGGCAAACGCCAACTGTTGCCGCTGCCCCGGTGAAAGCAGCCGCCCGTTTTCGCCTATTTGGGTACCGTAACCTTTTCCCAGCGATGGCACAAACTGCATTAATCCCAACGATGCGAGTTTGTCTTGCCACTGATCACCGAAGCGATTGCCTAACAATAAGTTCTCCTGAATCGTGCCGGAAAAAAGATATTCGTTGGCAGTGACATAGCCAAACACGGCCGCTTGTTGCACATTGCTTAGAGCCGAAACCGCAGTCTGGTCAGCCATAATGGCGCCGGATAAAGGTCTCAGTCGTCCCAAAATCGCTTTGATTAACGTACTTTTGCCAGTTCCATTTTCGCCAGCCAAACCGTAAAGCTTACCCGGAACAAGGGTGGCATTGATCCCCGTTACCAGCGGCGCATCAGCGGCATATCCAATGCTAACCTGATCCAAAGTAATTTGGCTAAGCGGGCGATTATCCGTGATTTTGACGGTGTCCGGTGCCGCTTTGGCCTTGGCGATCGTGGCCAAAATTGCTGCCAATGATGGGCCATTTGATTTCACCACATGAACAAAATAACCGAGTTGCCGGGCATTCACCATCATCATCGCCAATGTAAACCAAGTGGCAAACGCGCCTGCCACCGGTAATTGACCGGCCACCAGCTGAACTGCCGTGATAAAGCCGCCAGCAAAAACCGTCAAATAAACAAAGCCGTTAATCACAAACAAGGTCTGCAATTGCGTTTTCAAAAGATTCATTGTCGCCTGCCGAAAAAACTCGCTATCATCAGCAAACTTCTGGGCATAACGATCTGCGGCATCATACATCACTAAGGTGGTCATCCCGCGTAAATCATCCATGAACCGGCCGCCCATTTTCAAAAATCCACTGAGATGTGCCTTGTTCTGTGCTGACATGCGTTTACCTAAAAACATCATGGCCAGACCAATTAAAAACACACAGCCAAATGGTAAAAGTGCCAACCACGAGCGGTACCAAAACGAAAGGCCCATTAAAACCAAAAACGTCATGCCCGCTTGCAAAATGGTTGGAAATAGCGTGCTGTAAAACATATCTAAATTATTGAGACCACCCAAGTCACGCTGAATCACCGCATGATCCGCAGCAGTGGTTGCGACGGCATCATTGCGTTGGTAAAGCGCAGTAAAATAGCGATCCCGCAGCTCCCGTTTCGCACTCATGGCCCATGCGTGGCGATGGTGACGTTCATAACCCACCACGTAACCCAACCACACCGCCATTAACACCAGTGTTGTCACGAGCGCCGCAACCTGATGCCCAGTACCCAAATTAAGCGCAAGCAAGATCGGTAGTAAGGTTGGCAACCAATCAAAAAGCGCTTCAATCACCCCAGCCCAACGCTGATCACGTCCGTATTTCAGTAATCCAAACAAAGGCTTGCCTCTTTTCTCACTTTGAATTTGCAGCGTTTCAACCTACCGCTGGCACTCAGCACAATGACAGATTGTTGTTACAGTTTACCACGGGAAGTCATCAGTACTGCAGCAATTTTTAGTGCAAGCCGTCAAAACCGATCTGTCAGTAGTCTATCCATTTTCAAAAAAGCCGATCCCTCGCACACTGATCGGCCGCCACCAGTTTGTATTATGGGTGAACCAGTCCGCCTGCATCGCCATTGGAACCATGATTTCCCTGAGCCGGCTTAATCTCGATGAGCAACTTATGCGGCAAGCAAATACTCTGCTGGCCAATGCGACTAATCCAGCCAGTATGCACCGCAATCTGGTCAGGCGAATTATCTTCCTTGTCCCGAATACGTTCACCATCAACTTCAATGATATTGTACTGACCTTTTGCCGGATAAAGCGTGAACTGCTGATGGCGGGTGTGCGCTCCCAGCTTAATTCGCCGTTTGACCTGACCATTAACTGAAATTACCGCCACCTTTTGACTCGTATTCACATTGGCTTCGGTCAGCGAAAAAATCCCCGCCGGAATAAAGCAGGCGATAAATAGTAACACAACAATGACATAATCCAGCGGTCGTACATAGCGTTTAAGCCAGCGCATTCTTTTCACCTCAGTTTAAAGCCTTCAACATTTATCTTACACGTTATCAAGTCGTCAGTACGACCCACTGCCTGTCAGTGGCATCGCCTATCAGTATTTGTGCCAGTTATTCAGGCCAACTAAAAAGCCACGAACTTCCATTCGCAGCTTTCTTCGTTATTCTCACGGCACAATCATTTTCAGAACACGACTATTTTGCAGCCTTTGCCGCCTTGATAATTGCCGCTAAGTAACCTGCCGTGTCGGTGAAAGTAGCGCCAGACACAACGTCACTGGCTTTCTTCTTACCTTTTAAGTCACTAACTGCTGTTTCAAGTTCGGCAACGGTCTTCCCCTTAGCAAATTCATCAATAGCCGTTGAATTTTCTTGCCAGGTCTTTGTCGCTTTGCCTTTTGACTTCATAATGGCCGAATAAGCATCAGAGTTTGCCCGCTTCGAAGCCAAAACCGTGCCGGCCTTAATGCCCTTACCAAAATCAGTATTCGAATTAGGAACCGCACCGAAGTCTTTGGCTGGCATATATTGGAACTCATCCAAGAAAACATTGGCAATTTTATCGCCTTGCATAGCAACTGTCACGATGCCAAACGACTGAGTCCCATGCGGCGCCGCCAGAACCTGACCTTCCGTGAGATTCGTATCAGTCGTTTGAATCCCTTCCGCAACCATTCCGGTCGTTGCCGCATCATAAATCGCTTGCAGATAGCCGGCTGTATCAGCAAAAGTCACACCGGAAACAACATCGCTGACCTTCTTAGTGCCCTTCACTTCAGACACAGCCGCTTTTAGATCACTAATCTTCTTACCCTTAACAAAATTCGTAATCGCCGTTTCGTTTTCTTCCCACGTGTGGGTTGCCTTTGCTTCTTTTTTCATCAACGCTGAGTATGGTTTGCTATTTTCCGCCTTCGCAATCAAAATCTGGCCAGTCGGATAATTCTTGCCAAAATCTTTATTCGAATTCGGCACCCCAGTCCAATCCGAACTCTTTTTGACATACTGGAATTCATTGATTCTAGCGGACACAATCGTATCGCCATTCAGCGTGACATTCACCGCCGCAAAAGATTGTTTACCATGCGGTGCCGCATACAATTGCCGCATCACCAAAGTACCAGCGGCTGGAACTTTGGCATTCGCATCCGCACCCGTGTTAATCTTGACTTTGGCGTTGCTCGTTTGGCTAGTGGTACTGCTGCTCTTATTTGAACTGGACCCAGACCCACCACTACATGCTACTAACCCAACACTAAGTAAAAGCGTTGCCCCGATGATCGCGACTTTTTTCATGTTGTACCCCCTTGTGTGAAATCGCTTACATTTATATGTTGAATTTTAGCACAAGGCGGCTGTGTTAGTACACGTTTTTTGACGTTAAAGTCTTTTAGATTAGTATATTAAACCAACCCAGCCATACCACCCGAATCAATTGTTTTCCCCTACATTTCCACACAAATCCGATATGCCAATTTCTGCTTTAGCAACAATCAGCTTCGTTATCATGACCGAACTTTCACGAAATAAATTATATGCATATGCTCATTAATCGTCGTTTTCCGATCTGGTAGCTGCTGAAAACCGACTTTGCGATACAAATGTACCAACTTGGGTTCTTCCGCAATCGTGTCTACATACCATGTTTGAATGAGCGGAAACTGTTCTTCAATCAACTGTAGTCCGAGCTGAGCGTATCTCTTTCCTTGATAAGACGGCAAGATTAAAAATGGCGAGATACGGGCTACCGAATTTTTGCGATCTGTTACAACGCGAATCAGGCCTATGTGTTTATCTTCAACGATTATAAAGAAGAAGGCATTGTTAGGCCGTTTGAACTTTTTCTGTAAGCTTTCAAACGATTCACAGTAGGGGTTGGTTTCCCGATCTTGATATTTGTCGTAAAGGGATTTGAACGCCTGTTGGTACATGTACGGATTTCTTTGAGATCAGTGTAAAAGGCTGGGGAAAGGATTAGTTTCGTTTTTGACATTGCTGTTGCCTTCTTTTGGGATTTGCATAGCATTTATGAGGTGAGTCTTCACTGAAGGTTTTTTGATCTGACATCTACCTGAGACGGGTTGTCAATACATGGCCGAGTGACTTGAGTTCTTGAACTGATTGATCTGACATCTACCTGAGACTGATGAGATTAAATTTAAATCCAACGGTAAGTTCTTGAACTGATTGATCTGACATCTACCTGAGACCGACGCACCGTCAGGTGACAGGGTTGAATGGTTCTTGAACTGATTGATCTGACATCTACCTGAGACACTACAGTAGCCCACGCAGTAGCCCATAGTGTTCTTGAACTGATTGATCTGACATCTACCTGAGACGTTGTTGCATAAGGACGACACCGACACCGAGTTCTTGAACTGATTAATCTGACATCTACCTGAGACTCACTGACTTTTAAAATATAACCGTCTGCTGTTCTTGAACTGATTGATCTGACATCTACCTGAGACCGTCTCTTTTGCAAGGAAATCGAAACGGTTGTTCTTGAACTGATTGATCTGACATCTACCTGAGACGAAATACGTCACTTTTGAGCTTCATTGTAAGTTCTTGAACTGATTGATCTGACATCTACCTGAGACAACATTAAGGGGGATATGGCGGGGTATTGTGTTCTTGAACTGATTGATCTGACATCTACCTGAGACCAGCGACCAGTTGTATCGCCGGCACCATACGTTCTTGAACTGATTGATCTGACATCTACCTGAGACGTGAGAAGGCTGGTCAGACGATCTATTTTGGTTCTTGAACTGATTGATCTGACATCTACCTGAGACACGCGGTTATTGATAACATGAAAAAGGCGGGTTCTTGAACTGATTGATCTGACATCTACCTGAGACTGCTGGTTGAGGAGTGAGTTTAGTGGAACAGTTCTTGAACTGATTGATCTGACATCTACCTGAGACGGTGAACCGGTTGCTCAAGGGCGGCCTAGGGTTCTTGAACTGATTGATCTGACATCTACCTGAGACGAACGGCGCTGAACGCAACAGTATTCTCTTGTTCTTGAACTGATTGATCTGACATCTACCTGAGACCGGTGTTTTCACACAGTCTCTTAATCAATCAGTTCACGGTTATCCATGAAATCTTTGTCAATATAGATATACTGGCATTTCTCAAAAAACTTTCCACGTTCGACATCTGAAAATTCAATGAGAAGTAATTCTAACGATGTGTCCTTAACCTGATCTAACAGCTTGTTTAAACTATCAACATCTAAATAATGACTGATGTTGGTAAAAATGACAAGACGTTTCTCCTCAAGTTTCGCCAAAGTCTGAATTGCCGCTTCAACTTTCGAGAAAGGCTCCGTGAGTACTTCTTCATCAAAATGAACATTACAGTATTTCATGATTTGTTCAAGTTTTCCACCAGGTTCGACTGTGACTGGAAGTTCACTTAACAACGGCTCTCTCAATAAGCTCATTGCCAGTCGTTGTGACTGCTCAATCAACTCAATCAGCCGCTGATCCTCTATCAATTGGCTTACCTTCTTGATGATCAAGCGTTGAAATAACTTGTCCAAATCCATCTCTAAAACCGGGTCACCAATCCATAATGATGCCTTGCGCAGCTCTTGAATTTGCATTTGCTCGTTGCTTAAGACAATGCCGTCATCGTCATTGCGAAAAGCCTGAACCAGATCAAGCAAAACTTTGGGTAACCCTGTGTCTATTACTGTTATGACGGAGGGCTTCGTAGTGATCAGCTGAAAGGGATAATACGCCAAGTTCAAATCATCACCGTCCTATCAGCCGAGTTGCGAATATCCTGCTTTTCTGTCCCGACCATAAAATGCATGGACTGATACTGTGCCTCTGTGACCATCAGTGTTTGAACGGTACCAGTCGGCGGCTTAACCGTTGCTATTCGCTGCTCCATATAAGCAGCTGACTTTTTAGTTTTGCAAACTCGCACATAAACCGAGTATTGAATCATCAAAAAGCCTTCATCAATGAGTGCTCGCCGAAACCTTCGATAATTTCGACGATCTTTTGAAGTTGCAACCGGTAAATCAAACATGATCATTAATCGCATGGCTCGATACCTCATCTGGAAACTTCACCTCAATTCGACACACCTTAGCTTTGCCATCTAAAAAGGCCAGACAATTTTCAACATGATCAGCCACTGCATTTTGGAGTAAGGCTTTCTTACCGTTGCACGTAAGCTCTAGGTTCAACAAGTCAATCAGGCCATATTTAACATCTGGTGTCAGGTCTTTAATTCGATGCTGTGTCACCCAATAATCGACTGCGGGACGAAAGGGCTCCATTAAATCCGAGCCGAGATTATAGGGATTTGAAGCACTGTGATGATGCAACCCAACCTCTGTCAGATGCCCTGTGCTGACAATTGCTCGGTTAGTAGTCGAAAGTAGCACTGAATATCCGTAATTCAATGCCGCATTAGTTGCACAGATGTCGGATCGAGAAAAATCATCGCCAAACATCAACTTAAAATAGCGACGTGCGGCACTAGCTTCTCGATTAGACACATCATTGATTTCAAGTGCATCTAGATCATCCAATAATCCTTGGGCGTCATGTCCACAAAGTTTTGCCACTTGAGCCTGGTTATTGATTTTGGCCGCGACAATTTTTGTCCACACAGTTTCGATTAAATCGAGAGGCCAATTGACTTGTAATCGAACCTGTTCAGCCCGCCGTCGATCAGAATACAAATTCTTAGTTTCGGTTACAGGTTGCCCGTCTCGCCCAGAGAAAATAACTTTTGCATTCGCGTCCGCTAAAGCTGCAATCGCATCAGCCGAAATCAACGCACGTGTCGTTGTAAAAATAACTTGATTCAGATCATCTATTGGCATCGTATACACTTCACCATTTGTTTGAACAACAAGTGAATGCTGCTTTGTTGTCACTTTACAATGCTGCGAGATGATGAACGATCGCCATCCCATAAAATCACCCCTTGTAATCGCTTCCCTAATATGCTTTAATACAGTTGTTGAGACGACATCCTCAACAACTTGAATTGATTGATCTGACATCTACAAGTTGAGATCAAACAAAGCTTCGGCTGAGTTTCAATTTCTGAGCCCATGTTGGGCCATACATATGCCACCCGAGTGCAAATCGGGTGGTTTTTTTTATTCGGTTTTACAAGTCAACTAACTTTACACTTCGTTTAAAAAGTCCTGTCGGTGATTGATAGACAATACTTGAATCGTCTTCAAGAACTATTCCGTTAGTTAAAAGCGTTCTCCCGAAATCCGACTGTAACTTGACCGTTGTCGGATTGGTTCTTCCCTTATCCGCGGCCCCGTTAAGTCTTTTCAGCACAGACGCAAGAACTTCGGCTTTCCCATCGGAAGTTTCATTTTTATAGACCGGTAAACCCGCAAAGTCCTCCACACTTGCTTGTAACTTCTCTGCAAATTTTCTTATCTTGTAGAGTCTGAAATAATGATCAACCTGCCATGCAATATTGCGATACATCCTGGTCAATTCATAGTCTGCTTTTGATTCTTCGATTTGACGAGCTTGTATCCTTTTTATCAGCAATTGGTCATTTCTTGGTAACCACAACTCCTGATAATTGTGAAGCTCTGTTGCAGATTCTATTAAGAACAAACCATACTTTTTGTTTTTAAAAAGGGAGTCTTTTCCGACCCGAGGTAAAACGATCTCAAAAGGTTCACTTGCAATGTTTTTCCCGGATTTACCTTTTGATAGCTTTTTTGCAATCAACTCTTTCAAATAAATATCGGCCAGGGTTTTTGAAACCTTCTCCTTTTCAGAAAGTAACGATACATCTGCCGTGAGAATATTAACTACTTTGTAAATGGTCTCTCCTTTTTTAAAGGTTCTAATAATGCTTACATAGCTTCCCCGCTCCGTCTGATATCCCCCGTAAATCCCAGTCAGATAGCCTAGTTTCTTGGGGATTAAGCTCATTCTTCCACCGCGTTCTTTGGAGTCTTTGGCCGCATAAATTGTTTGGTCGAATAAGTCAGCCGTCTCAAAATGAACCTCGTGCGTTATCAACATCCGCTTGAAGTTATATATCCGATCCAACTCTTGGATATCACGTTCTTTATCCCAAACAATCTCGCCGGTATCTTTAGCGACAATATTCTTCTTAGCATGTGTTAGTGCACCAATGAAGTTGAATTCGCGGAACTTCTTGACATCGACCTTTGCAAATTCGCCATATGTGAAAAATGGGGCCAGTTTTGGATATCGTTTAAGCAGATACGTGCCGATCCGTGCTGCTAAGAAGGCATCAAATGCATGGTGGTAATGGTTCACATCACGATTCTTTGGAAAGTCTAGTTCTTCGCGAAGTTGATGTGATAAGCCAGCTTTGACCGCGATGATCTTGGTGTTGGGATATTGCGCCGCGGCAATCTGTTCGGTTAATTTAATGATCTGACGTGTCTCAACCAATTGACGCGCGACAAATCCGTGCGCAAACTTATCGATCTCATCAGGACGCAGCATCAAGTTTCTGAGTTTACGCCCACTAATTAGACCGGCTTCGTGCCACTTACGCCAAGTTGCTGCCATCTTGCTTGCAAACAAAGTTGAAGTAAATACATTGTTCTTTTCGCGGTTAATGGTGGCGTTAACGAGCACACGGTTATCTAAAGAGTCATCCTTGATCAGCGATTGTGGCAGTATGTGATCGATGTCATAATGGCTGAGTTGATCGATATTCAGCGGTGCACCGGTATAAATATCCCGCCCGCCTTGCATGAAGTAAAGAACTAGCCGATCGGTAAAGCTGGCCTTGTCAGCAATTTTATCCTCCAATTCACCGCGGACAGCACTATCAATCAGCTCTTGGGCGGCATTAGCGTAAACTGTTTGAATTTGCTTTTGCCGTGACTGGGTGCGTTTACCGGCAGTGCCTGGTCCGTCTGCCGTTTCAATATAAAGCCAACTTGGATCTTGACCGTTTGCTGCATGCTTGATGTCTTCAACAACCCGTAACACTTGACGCAAAGCTTTTTTATTGCTTGGAGAAGTATATGCATCATTAATGACATCTTCAATGTCGTCTGTCTTCAGTTTATCTTGATTCAATTCCGTCATCGTTTCTTTTAATGTTTCATCGGCCAAAATTTGCATCAAGTTATGATTCGAAAGCATTAATTCCTGAATTACGGTGTGGCCATTGCCTAATTTCAACCCATCTAAAAGCTTACGCGAGAACTGACCCCAGCCACGATACCGGATGTTGCTTAATTTCTTGATTGTCGCTGGATCCAACCAATCAATTTCGGCCAACTTGGTCTTGAAAATTGCGGCATCTTCAAAAACCGTCGACCACGTAATAATATTTTCGATATCATGCAATTTTGTCGAGTCATCAATTGCCCCATGCAAAATTTCTTTCAACTGATGATAAGTTGAAAGCGAACTTAAGAAACGTTTTTCATCTGCCAGTCCGCGAATCTCCGGGCGTTGGGCAAAATCTCCATGAGCAACCAAATTATCAGCAACTTGTTTAATGGTCACACTGCTATGCCGCTCGAACACCTCACGGATCAAGCGTTGTTTTTGGTCCGTTCCAAGACATTCATTGTTAATGCGGACATTGTTCAGCTCATTCAAAACTTCATACTTTTGATACAACAGACTTTGTTTGGGTAAGACGTCTTCGCCAATTAAATAAGTGTCGGTCGTCTTCATGCGTTGAATAAACGTGTTTGCCGAAGCTTCACGATCAACCTTCTCATCAAAATTGTAAGGAGTAATATTGCCTGAAGGATCTTTACGGACCATCCATGCGAAGACATTTTCTCCTGACTCAGCCTGTTGTTTTGGCGTGATCAGCGGTCCTACATAGTAAGGGATATGGAAATTTAACAACTCGTCTAATTGATAAGGCATTTTCCACCGATGCGCTTCTACTGGATTTGGTGCGGCTAGCCAGTCGTAGTATTTGGATTGATTAGCAATAATCTGGTCTAGTTCACGTTGTTGCAGTTGGACAGGAATCGCACCATTGGCCTTAGTTCGTTGTTTGAGCATGAAGTTTGCCTGTCCCATTCGATTCAACAGCTGCTCCGACACTTCATTTGGGTGTGCGGTTACTTCTTTGGTTAAGGCTTTAACAAAGTCTTCCCTCAAAAAAGGCTTAGCATCATCGCCATTAATATATCGATCATAAATAACCCGAATTGTTTTAGCTAATTCGTGATCATTTAGTTTCTTGAGGTAGGTTTTAAACAGCTCAAGATCTTCATTATGTTGCCCATAGTCAGCAACTTTTGCCTGGGATAAGCTCATCCCCGCTGGCACAATGCCATTTAGCAATCGTGCTCGATAAAGTTCTTGAATTTGTTCAAATATTTCCGTTCCTTGATCGGTCATGGAAGTTTCGATGTTACTCCACTTGTCGTCCAGCTGCCCCATCGAGAATTGCCAATTTGACGCATCAGCTTCATCTACTTCTGTACCTAAAGCAAGATTGAACTTGGTTTTTAGCCCTGTGATCGCTTTGGCAAACTCTGTCAGCACTTGTTTGCGTTTCTTGACGATTTCTTTCTCACCATCACTGCTTAATAACAAGTTCACCAAGTCCTTCTGGGTATCGCTCGGCGTCGCTTGTTCATCTAGCAATTTTGCCTTGAAGTCATCAGCCTTTGCCAAATCAAAAGTTAACTCAAGATCGGGATAAACTTGTGCATATGCCTCTGTCAAGGCAGGAAAAATATCTTCTAAGTCGACTTTATCCGTATTAAAGTCTTTAGCAGCACCCGGCGTCAAAAAATGCCCGCGACTTTTCAAAATATGATGGATTGCCAAGAAAATCTCACGCGGATCGGCTTTATGCGTATGCGTCATCAAATGCAGACGCAAGTGATACATACTCGGATAGTCCTCGTAAAATTCAGCATCCGTTCGATCATTAAACAGACGCTTTTCATACTTAAACCTGTCCTTGTCTTTGGGCGAAATTTCGGAATACTTTTGCCGCAAGAAGAAATCCGGGTCAATTTTTGTAATGTGCGGGGCAAAGAAATCGCGTAAAAAGCTTAACCGCCACCGAGTTCGACTCAAACGCCGCCGAGTCGTCCGACTTCCCCGCCGATCAGCGGCTGATTGCCCCTCTCTAAATAGCCGTGCACCGATGGCCGTTTCTCCTTTCAGCCGCAAGAGATGACTATTCGCATCCACAACCGCAAACCCAATCGAGTTGGATCCAATGTCAAGCCCAATTCCATATGGTTGATTTAATTTTGTCATGTTAACTCCTCCGATCCTTTGACATAAGTTCAGTATGAAGGGCGCTGCAATCGTTTTCAACAATTTGTGCTATCGCGAGGCTTTCTAAACACATTTTTGGCTTCGAATGTTTCAATTGACTTTTAAGAGTGTCCTTTAAGGTCAAATCATTTTCAAGTCTATCTGCTGCTTCAGGTTTGACTTAATAAGGCAAAATAAAAGCAGCTCGATCACTATCCAAAAATAGTGTCTAAGCTGCTTTTCAAATGCACCAGCCGTGGCATGCCTTTACTCCAGCACTACCTCAACCCTGCATCCAATGCATAAAGATTTTGATACCGTTTATTCTTCTCGGCTAAATGCTGTGGTGAATCATTCATCGTCAATCGACCATCTTCCAAGAAAATGACGCGATCAGTTTGACTGACGCCTTGAAGATGATGGGTTACCCATAGAATCGTTTTACCTTTTAAAACCGTGAACATAGTATCCAACAAAGCCTGTTCCGTAATCGGATCTAATCCGACAGTTGGCTCGTCTAGCAAAACAATCGGGGCATCCTGCAACAGTATCCGTGCCAGTGAAAGACGCTGCCGCTCCCCACCGGAAAAGCCAAAGCCTGCTTCTTCAACGCTGCTGTTCATACCGTTGGGCAACTGAGCAATCAGTTGATCCAATTTAACCGCTTTTAACGCCGCCGCAACGGTTTCATCGCTGGCATCTTCATTTCCCAAACGCACGTTATTCACAATCGATGTATTGAAGAGAAAGGGGCTTTGATCAAGGACCGCAAACAAATTCGTGCGGTGATTCTGGTAGTCGAGTACATCTTGTCCGTCAATGAGTATGTGGCCATTTGTCGGGGTTAAATCACCTAGCACCAATTGCAAGAGCGTGGTTTTTCCCATCCCACTGGGGCCAAGAATGGCAATTTTTTCTCCTGCCTGGATCGTCAAATCAATGTTCGTGATCAATTCAGGATCAGACGGCGTATACCGAAAACTGACATCATTTAATTCGATTTTATTGAAGGTCGTTGGTACTGGCTGTTGTTGTGGCAACTCGCGCGTAACCGGGTGTAGATCGTTGAGGTGACGGATGGCATCCCGATAAGTCGGCCATTCACCAACCCCTTGGGCGATTCCGGAAAACGCCTGGTCTAGCGGGAAGACAACCAAGACAAACGCGCCAACCCAATTAGCCATTGACTGATTGCCGGTCCATTCCAAATTGGTCCAAATCAACATACTAACGGCGATTAAACCAAACAAAAGCTGGCCGATAAAATCGCGCCCCCACTGAAATCGCTTGGATTTAGCAGTAGAGGCAGCAAGCTTTTTGGGTGCTGCCAGACTTTGCTTCATGAAATCTTGATCGCGGTGGGTAATCACCCAGTCAGACAAACCCAACACTGAATCGGTTAGCGACACATAGGCATCGTGATTCAGTTGTTTTTGCTCTGCTTTACGAAAACGTTCAACGACCAAACCCCACCATGGAAGAATCAGAATCTGGAAAAGCAACAGCAGCAATATCCACAAGGCAAAGCCCCAGTTAAACCAGCCCAATAATAGCGTTGCAATGACCGTTAAACCGGCTCCGACAACTGTGGGAAAAATCATTCGCAGATAGAGGTTTTGTATATGTCCGATATCGTCCGCCAATAAGCCGAGAATATCGCCCGTCTGATGATGTTCGGAGACAAATGCCGCGTCGGTTTCCAGGACTTTATATAATTTTCGCCGCATGTGACTGGTGATCCGCAACACCCAATTATGACTGGTCAACCGTTCAGCATATTGAAAAACTGGCCGGCCAACCCCGAATGCCCGGGTCAGCACCACTGTGACGTAAATTGCAGCAAACAGTGGCTTGGTCGCACTTTTATCAATTAGAAATCCAGAGGTGAACATCAGCGCACCGGCAAAGACAAAGGTCATAATGCCCAGAATCAATGACCAAAATAGCAGCCACCGATAGCGCTTGAGATCAGGCCGGACCCAATGTTCATTTTTCAACCAATGCATTGAATTCACCTCGCATTTCATGGACCAACGCCTGATACGGCTTAGAGTGGATTGCTAATTCAGTCGGGGTTCCTTCTGCAACAATCTTACCCTCGTCAACCACGATAACCCGGTCCATTTGGTTCAACCAGTGCAACCGGTGCGTGGCAAAGATAACCAGCCGATTGGCAAAAAGCGGGACTAAGGTTTCTTTTAACGCGGCTTCGGTTTCAATATCCAAATGTGCGGTCGGTTCATCGAATAGCCAAATAGACCGATTTGTGTCGATTAAAGTCCGGGCAAGGGCAATTCGCTGCGCCTGACCACCGGAGATGCCGCGGCCGCCTTCACCGATTCGCGTTGCATAACCATCTGGCAACGAATTGATCCAAGTCGTCAAACCAGCCGATTCTGCGGCATCCCGCACTGCCTGATCAGAAGCATCCGGCCGATAAAACCGAATATTAGCCGCAATCGTATCCGCAAACAGATAAGGATCTTGCGGAATATAGCTCAGGTGATCCTGCCAGGCAGTTTGCGTCATATGGGGAATTTTGGTCCCGCGCACCGTGATATCAGCAGCTTGCGGCTGTAAAAATCCGCCAATTAAATTCAGTAACGTTGATTTTCCTGATCCACTCGCGCCAATAATGGCAACTTTTTCCGGCCCGGTGAACTTTAAATTAGCATCCTGAATGCCCGCTCGCTTGTCAGCATAAGTAAAATCGAGATGCTGCATGCTGAGCGTATCTTGCGGCTGCCATCCCTTAAACGCTGGTAGCACATGCGTATCCGTTGGCAGCGGCTGGTCAATCACCTTCCAGATCGCCGTCATGGCATTCTTACCGTTCAAAGTGGCATGGTAATCCGTTCCGAAATCACGAATCGGCATAAAATATTCAGGTGCCAAAATCAATGCTACCATCGCGGGGTACAACGGAATCGTGCCATCCATTAGCTTAATGCCCAGAAAAACCGCCACGACTGCGATTGATAAAGTGGTGAAAAAATCTAACGCAAAAGTGGAAAGCATGGCGATTCGCAAAACGCCCATCGTCTGCTTGCGATAATCTTCAGAGACTTCATAGACGTTGTTAGTATACTCGCGACTGATACCCATCAGTTGCAGTGTTTTTAACCCCCGCAGTGAATCAATAAAATGATTGCTCATCTTTTGAAATCCGGCGTACTGACTTTCCGACTTATCACGCGCCGCCAAGCCCAGGATGACCATGAACAAGATAATGATTGGAAACATAATCAGCAACGTGAATCCGGTCAACCAGTTTTCATACCAAATATAAGCCACCAAAATCCATGGAATAATGCTCATATTTAAGATCTTATTTAAAATAAGTTCGATATAATTTTCAGCTTCGGGAATGCCGTCAAGTGCCATCGTGACTAAATTACCAGTACCTTCTTTAGCAACCGCTGCCGGACCAAGCGCAAAAAGATGTCGCAACAACTGCGCTTGCAGCCAGGCAGCACTTTTCATCGCAAACTTGGCGGCGATACGGTTTCGTACCCACACGATCAACTGGCGGACCGTAAAAGCCGCGGCAAACAAGCCAAGCGGCAGCCATAAACCAGCTAAACTTTGACGATTCCAAGAATGAACAATCCCTTCAGCGAGATATTTTCCTTGGAGTAAAATAACAAAAGCTTGCACGAGTGCAAACCCGGCAAGCATTGTCATTGTTTTTCGCATTCCCGAAAGGCGCAACAGCGTCTTATCGATCATTCGCTAACCGCCCCTTTGGCTTGAATGCGTTTGTGGAAGACAACATAGCTCCAAATGAAGTAGGCCAAGGCAATTGGCAAAAGAATAACGGCCACAATGGTCATAATGGTCAGTGTCAATGGGCTGGCACTGGCATCCTTAGCGAGAATCGACATGGCCGCATTCTGGCCGATCATCACCCGCGGGAATAAACCGTTGAAGATGACGCCGACAACGCCGACCAAACCAAGGGCGCTGCCAATGAATGACAAGACTTCATTATCTTTTAAAACCCCGATATGGGCTGCGACCGTTGAGCCAACGATGACAACCAGAATCAGCAACGTGCTAATCGGACGTTCCTTGAAGAAATCGGTCATGAAGAATAGTAAGACAGCGAAAACAACTTCGCCAGCATAAAGCAGATAATACAACTTGCTATTCCAGTCACGTGCTCGCTTCCGCAAGTCGCCTGTGGTCTTCAAGCGAATGAAGTTCAGCCCATGCATCAACATCATCAGGGTTACTGCAACGCCGCCGACAATCGTCAATAGATTAATCTGATTGCCTAACGTCGGGAACACATCCCCGTTTTTGGTAATCGGCAACGGTTGAATGATCGCGGTGAAAATCATGCCCAAAATAAACGGCGGAATCAAACTGCCACACGCCAACGCCCAACGCCAAATGTTGCGCCCGGTTTTGGTCTCAGCATGTGCGGCAAATTCAAAGGAAACCCCGCGAACAATCAGACCGAACAAAACAAGGAAGAACATGATATAAAAGCCGGAGAACAGGCTTGCATACCACATCGGATAGGAAGCAAACATCGCACCGCCAGCCGTGATGAGCCACACTTCATTACCATCCCAGTGCGGGCCAATGGTTGCTACCAACTGATCTTCTTCATCGCTATTGTGGGCCAGGAGCTTAGTTGACATCCCGACACCAAAGTCAAACCCTTCAAGGACGAAGAACCCACTGAACAGGACGAACAATAAAAAGAACCATAAAATCTGTAACCAGCTCATTTTGCGAACGCCTCCTTAGCAAACGGATCGCTGTTGACCCCATAATCGGTGTTCAAATCGCCATCTGGTCCATTCTTCAAAACGCGATGTGAATAGTAAATCATCACGCCACCTAATAAGGTAAAGATCAAGAAGTAGCAGATGTTGGTAAACAGCAATTGACCGGCCGTCGTGGTTGGCGAAACCGCATCGGCAATCGTGTACAATCCGTAAACAACCCACGGATAACGACCTAATTCGGTAATGAACCAGCCAGCGGTATTAATGATAAACGGCAGCCACAGAGCAAAACCGAGAATGTACAATAACCACCGCTGATCTAGCAGCGTATCCTTCTTCTTACGACTGAACCACAGGCCTAAGACGCCCAGCAAGAAGAGCAAAACGCCGCCACCAGCCATGACCCGGAAGCTCCAAAACAGGGTCTTAACCGGCACATAATAATTCTTATCTTTGCCATACTTGGCTTCAAGCTCTTTATTAGCAGTCTCCATGCCTTTAACGGAACCGTTCATCTTATGATAGGATAACAAGCTCAGTAAATATGGCACTTCAATGTTGCCGCTAGTTGTGTGATCTTTGGTGTTGATTAACTCAACCAATGTCCAAGGTGCCGGATCGCTGGTGTCTTTGTAAATCCCTTCAGTTGCCGCAAACTTCATCGGTTGATCCTTAATGATGAATTGCGTCTGCAAGTCACCAAAGCCAATCGCACAAGCAGATGCAATGGTTCCGACAACCAAGCCGACCTTAAGGGACTTCTTGTAAAAGTCGACGTGATCTTTTTTAAGCAAGCGCCATGCTGCCATGCCCGCAACCGCAAAACCGGCTGTGGTAAAGGCACCAAAGATGACGTGTGGAAATTCAACCCACAGTTGCGGATTGGTGATCACCGCACCAAAGTCAACCAATTTGACCCGACCAGTTGTTTGACTGATCGCAAAACCGGTGGGATGCTGCATGAAAGCATTTGCGGAAAGAATCCAAATTGCTGATAACGTGGTACCCAACCAAGTCATCCAAATAAAGATAGCATGTACAGCTGGCTTGAAGCGATCCCAGGTAAACATCCACAACCCGATGAAAGTCGATTCCATGAAGAATGCCAACAAGGCTTCAATCGCCAGTGGCACTCCGAAAATGTCCCCCATGAATCGTGAATAATTTGACCAGTTCATGCCAAATTGAAATTCCTGAATAATACCGGTAACGACCCCGACAGCAAAGCTCAGCAAGAAAATCTTGCCCCAGAACTTGGCCATTTTTTTATATGTCTCATCCTTTTTGCGTACATACATCGTTTCCATGATGGCAGCCACAAGACCCATACCAATTGAAAACGGTACGAAAAAGAAATGGAAAACGGTCGTCATCGCAAACTGAAAACGAGCTAGCGATAATACGTCCATTGCCATTAGCATATGTTTCTCCTCCTTTAATAGATTGATTACAATCTAAGTATACCCCGATATTTATTTTTTAAAAACCAAAAACCCAAAAAACCAGATGGAAATCATGCTTCTTAGGATATTTCATTTCACAAGATTGTTATGATATTCTCCGACGTCAATAATCGCAACCGCTTTCCGGAAAGTCGATTTCCTATCTTTTCACAGCGGAGAAAACAATCGCATCTATTTGTGAAAAAACGTTTACGGTCGAATCACTTCATGAATTAACGGCAATTTTTTGGGAGCGGTTGTGCCGATGCGGTAAGCTTGGCGCACCAACTCTACAATCGCATCCACATGCTGATCGTTAGCGTGCAGCATGACCAGCGTATCGCCTTTAGTCACCGGCGTTCCCAGTTTTTTGTGTAGAACTAAGCCGACTGCCAAGTCCAACTTGTCTTCTTTTTGAGCGCGACCACCACCCAGTTGCATGGCCGCCACGCCTAGGGCATTCGTATCAATCGCAGTGACAATACCGCTTTGCTCAGCTTTAACCGGAATTCGATATGCTGCTTGCGGTAACTTCCGCGGATCATCAACCACCGCCGGATCACCGCCTTGAGCTTGAATGAGCTGTTTAAACGCGTTCAAAGCTCGGCCATCACGCAAGGCATCTTCTGCTAACCCGGTGGCAATTTCCAGACTTGGTGCTTTTTTGCCTAAGACCAACATCTGTGCGGCTAATGCAACCGTTAAGTCGTGGACATCCCGTGGCCCGCGATTTTTTAAAATAGCAATTGATTCGGCGATTTCCAAGCTGTTACCGATTGTAATGCCCAGCGGTTGATTCATATCAGTTAGCAAGGCAACACTTTTGACGCCGGCAGCCTGACTGATGCTAACCAAGGCTTTAGCTAAAGCACGCGCATCTTCTGAAGTCTTCATAAACGCACCATTGCCAACTTTGACATCGAAAACCAAGGCATCGGTCCCACTCGCCAGTTTCTTACTCATAATCGAGCCCGCAATTAATGGTATCGATTCCACTGTCCCGGTCACATCGCGCAATGCATAGATTCGCCGGTCTGCTGGGGCAACATCGCGACTGGCACTCACAATGGCTTGATGGAGTGTTTGCACTTGGTGTTTGAATTGGGCTTCAGTTTCGTTAACATTAAAGCCCGGAATACTTTCTAGCTTATCCAGTGTTCCGCCGGTATGGCCAAGGCCACGGCCTGAAATCATGGGTACGGGAACACCCAGAGAAGCCACTAAAGGCGCCAGCGGAATACTGATTTTATCACCCACGCCTCCTGTACTGTGCTTGTCAACCTTGATGCCGGGAATATCGCTTAAATCAAGGACGTCACCGGAATGCAACATTGCAAACGCAAAATGATCGCGTTCAGCCGCACTCATACCGTTAAAATAGACTGCCATCAAGAACGCGCTCATTTGGTAATCCGGGATCTTTTCCGCGGTGTACTGCTGAATCATCCAGGTTAATTCATCATCGGTCAATTCCCCGTGATCGCGTTTTTTTGTAATCAAGTCGACCATGCGCATTTTTATCACCCTTCACTCGGTTGTTATCACTATTGTAACGCCCTACTTGCTGCCTATGTTAAACTCAAATCAATCTATTCATTCATAAAGGAGAACATCATGGATTTTGCTACCTTACATACGCTGGGTAAAACGGAACTGCATTGCCATCTGGACGGGTCTCTGTCCTTAAATTGCATTCGTCAACTAGCCCAAAAAATCAATCAACCGTTACCTGCCGATGATAACGCCTTACGCAAGCTGGTCCAGGCTCCGGAAAATTCTGAAAATCTGGCTGATTACCTAAAAACATTCGACTTTATCGCACCCCTTTTGCAAACCAAGGAGGCGCTGCAGATGGCGGCCTTTGATGTTGTCGCCCAGGCTGCCCGCGAAAATGTCCGCTACATCGAAATCCGATTTGCTCCGGTACTTTCGACTGCTGGCGATTTAACATTGAGTCAAGCCACCGAGGCGGTTATCACGGGCTTACATCAGGCTATGACCCAATTCGATATTATTGCCAAAGCCTTGGTTTGCGGCATGCGCCAATTGCCAAACCCAGACAATGCAGCCATGTTTACCGCCAATGCTCCTTTAGTCGGTGATACCTTGGTTGGCGGCGATTTTGCCGGTAACGAAGCCGACTATCCGACTAAAGTTTGTGCACCTGCCATTGAAACTGCGCAACGACTTGGCGTCCCGTTAACTTTCCACGCTGGTGAATGCCACTGCCCGCAAAATATTGCCGAGGCGATCCGCTTGGGTATTCCCCGAATCGGCCACGCCACCGCTTGTTTTGACCAGCCTGAACTGATCCAGACAATCGTGAAAACCCATACAACGATCGAACTCTGCCTCACCAGCAATTTGCAAACCAAAGCCGCACGGTCACTGGCAGAATTTCCTTATCAAGCCCTCAAAAAAGCCGGAGCCGCCATCACGATTAATACGGATAATCGTACTGTCTCTAACACCACCCTGACCCACGAGTATGAACGGTATCAAGCATATTTTGATACCACCGCCGTTGACTTTCTAACTTTTAACCTCAATGCCGTCAATGCAGCTTTCATCCCCGAAACCACCAAGCAAACATTACGTATGCGCTTAAAACAAGATTACGCACCTTACCTGTAAACTCACACGCTTAAGTCCGCACTCAATCAGCATTATTGCGTTTCGAGCTACAAGTGTTATCAAGGCTTCATTTTTCTTAACGTCCTTAACCTTTGCTTAGGGAAAAAACCACACGTTTATCATTATTTATCCCCAAATTCATCCCGACTGATTCGCGATAAAGCCACATGGACAAGCTATGCTGGTTCTATCAACAAATGAAAGGATGATTCTTATGTTGATTAACCAGACAGATTTCATCGCAACCCAATTACAGCAAATTGTTTACCCTAATATCACCGCCATTACTGAAACCGGCGCGTCAATCACGATTCAAACTAACCAAAAACAGCGCGATGACCCTGCTTTTTGGCAGAGCATCAGCGCTATCCTAAAAGCGCATCTTTGGGTTCCGGTTTCTAAAAAATATCATGAACTCACCGATCATGACTGGTTAGCATCGCCAGCATAAAATTTATGCTTGCTGCGTGGCAAAAGCATTGGCAGCTAAAATAAGCGTCAAAACTGCATCAGGTGACAATGCGGCACTGACAGTTTTAATGTGCCCGCTGGTTGCAACCGCACCGATCACTTCAAGCCCATACTTCACAATGTTGAGATCGCGTTGAGGTGCATAACCACCGTCAAAAACCGGTTCATGGTTATATGTAAAGTTTAAATGATCATCTTTAATCGAACCATCAACGTGATTCACCATAATCCGATCATGTGCCGCCGTTAACGGTGCCTGATCATCGGGCAGATTGAGTTTGTGATCCGATTCAGTGGTGTAATAATCAGCCTGTTTCATGTGCAAGTATTTTTCAGCCGGCTTCTTAAGTACCTTTAAATAATCCACAATGGCAAAAACCTTCGTGGGATCCAGCTGGGTGGTCTTAGCCATGAGCTCATCATTATGGGCCTCAAGCCAGTCTGCTAAATTACTGATACTAAACTGATCCATGTTGTGCCTCCATATTCATCGCAGATTCTTACGCCAGTATAGCATGGACATCGGGTTTGATGTGCATGATTGTTATAAACTTGTGACACTTTTTGGTTCTATAATGATGTTAAGGGGATGAGCATCATGCCGACGAATCAGACACCATATCCGATTATTGACTATTTGGGGCGTCCAATCCAACTGCAGTTATTTGTCACCTATCGTCTGCGCGTCAAAAACGGCTACATTCTCGCATTACGCCGCAACCAGCACCAGCAAGCACTTCCCAACCTTCTCGTTAAACACGCAAGTTAAGCTTGATTTTGTTGGGACATGCTGCATCGCAATTGCGACAAGCTTTGATTTGACGAGCATAGGTTCAAGTTTCCACCTGAGAAACAAACAAAGAAAAGGACAAATGAATTTTTTGCGAGCCACGCGCTATCAAGGGTTCGTTCATTTGTCCTTCTTTTTTGCCTAAAAACAGGTTGCACATTAGCCACTTAGTCGGAACGATCCTCAAGCTTAGGTCCGCGTGGGGTCATGAGCGCCATCATCGCCACGGTTAAAATAATGATTATCCCACCCAATATCTCAGCCACACCTAGATGCATATGCAAAAAAATGACCGACACCAAGGTTGCCCCCAGCGGCTCAAACGCGTCTAACAAGGTTGCGGCTGTCGGCGAAATAAACTGTAGGCTGGCCAAATAGACCGAATAGGCAACGATCGTCCCAAAGATGACGATAAACCAGTAACCGGCCCACCCTGCTTGATCCAAGTGCGGAATTTGTTTCCAGAAAGGATCGAAAATATCAACTAATAAGCCACCCAGTAATTGAGCCCAGGCTGTCACGACAATAGGCGAATGCCGCTTCAGTAATCCCGCCGGCAATAATGTATACGCTGCTGCGGCTAAAGCGGCCATCACACCCCAGAAAAAAGCAGACGGCGAAATAGCCAAATGCGTTAACCGTCCCTTTGTCACCACTAGCATGGTACCAAGCATCGCCATGGCAATTGTGAATAAATCAATCCGGCGCGGTTTTTCACGTAATCGTAACGCCAAAAAAACCAAAACGATAACCGGTGATAGATATTGCAAAATTGTCGCAGTCGCTGCGTTAGCCACTGCAACTGCTTTAAAGTAAATATATTGCATCCCGATCATGCCAAACAGCACAAACAAGATCAGCTGTATCGCATCACGCCGATTGCGCCACGGTGACATAATGGCAGCGCGATCTTTCCAAACAGCTAACGTCATCAAAGCAACGCCGGCAATGATCATTTTAGAGCTAATCAGCCAGGAAACTTTAATGCCTTCATCAAATAAAGCTTCACTCACTGGACCGGATATTCCCCATAAACTTGAACCAAGGATGGCCAGAAAAATCCCCCATAAGCGGATGCGTTTCAACGCTCTTGCCCCTTTTTGCGCTGATTGGATCAGTCTTGCATCACAACATGATCATCAATTAATCCTGCGCCTTGCAAATAATTATACACGATTACCGGGCCAACGAAGGCAAACCCGTTCTTTTTCAAATCCTTAGCAATTTTCACCGATAATGCGCTTCTGGTTGGGATCTCGGCCAATGATTTAGGTCGATTGACAAGCGGTTTGCCATCCACAAATGCCCATAAATAGTCATTCAAGCTCCCATACGCCGCTTGAATTCGCAGAATAGCCCGTGCATTCGTGATCGTTGCTTCAAGTTTCATCCGGTTGCGAATAATATCGGTACGTTGTAATAAGGCATCAATGTCCGGCTCATCCATCGCAGCCACTTTTTTGATATCAAACTGATGAAACGCATCGTTAAAAGCGGCTCGCTTATGCAGGACCAATTCCCAGTTCAGACCAGCCTGAAAAATTTCTAACGATAGTAACTCGAATAGCTTTTGGTCATCATGAACCGGAACACCCCACTCATGGTCATGATAAGCACGCAATTCCGGTGACATTTTGGCCAACCAGTAGTCTGCGTGTAAGGACCTTAAGCGCAATGGCCAAGACCGGGCCATCACGCTTAAGGCCGCTTACACTCCGACTTCTAAGCGCGCCGGCTCGCGCTCACAAAAAAAGAGCCGTTTTCAGACGACTCCTTCATCACTTCGAACAACTATTCAGGCTGTGAAATAATAAGACCAGCAATGAATGCTGCGACGAGTGACTTGGTTCCTGAAGAAAGCGGCGAGCCGTTGTAGGTCAAAACGGAATTGTTTCCGATGAGATCTTCAATGCGGATCGTTGAGCCTTCTGCAGCCGCTTTTTCCTGTTCTTGCTGTTTCGCATACTTATCAGGGTATGCAACACCGAGCAATTCCAGTGGGTCGGTTTGATAGTATTCTGCAAGTTTACGAATACTGCGTTCACTTGGAATTGTTTGATCATTTTCCCACTTGGTAAAGCTTGCCGGGGAAGTATGGGTTGCCTTTGCAACTTCTACAATTGATTCGCCACGACTTTTACGGATTTGTCGTAAAACACTGCCAACACCATTTGTAATCATTAATTTCACCACGCTTCTTTTCTTTTTGAACGCCAAATTTTTAAAAATTAAGAATTCAGCTTACTCACTTTAATATAGCATCATTACGCATTAAATCAATCATAAAACCGCAAAAGTAAAGCATATTTTAATAAATAATGATAGCCATTCTGCAAGTTGTGTGTTAATGCCTCAAGGATGTTACTGGCATATATTTTACATGGTGTGAAGATAGATTACCATGTAAAAGTGCAAATTTATTTCTTGTATTCGTTTCCTCACCGTTCTATGCTTAAGTTAATTAGAAAGTTAGGATGTGAGCGGAATGGATCAAGAATATGATCGCTTGCTGGTGCCTGTAGACGGATCGAAGGAAGCTGAATTGGCTTTCAACAAGGCAGTTAAAGTTGCATTGGCCAATCAAGCACATTTGGATGTGTTAAATGTGCTTGATACCAAACAATTTATCGGCAGTTACGGCGGCATGATCTCAGGTGATGCAGTTTATCAGCTGACACAGGACGCACAGGAATATTTAGAGAACTTGAAGGATCAGGCAAAGCAAACCGGCCTGACAGATGTGGACATCCATATCCGGTTTGGGAACCCTAAGACAGTTATCGCAACCGACTTTCCTCACGACCATCACAACGACTTGATCGTGATCGGCGCAACCGGTTTGAATGCAGTTGAGCGCGTATTAGTCGGTTCGGTGACAGAATACGTTAACCGCACGGCTCCATGTGATGTTCTGATTGTCAAAACAAAATAAGCGTTTTATCGATGAAGAGTCAGCAGCGAAGGTTGCGGACTCTTTTTTGGTAAGCGCGAGCCGGCTAGCGTGTTATCGTCACGAAAAACTATTCAGCCGTTGCTGGTCACCATCCATTTCGCGTATACTAAAGTCAAACGTTTTCACGATGGAGGAATTAAATTTGGAACCATTTGTTCTTAATATCAAAAACGGCCTCAACTTTCGCGATCTTGGTGGGTACAAGACGAAATCAGGTCAAGTGATTAAGTCACGTAAAATTATTCGCTCTGCCAGATTAAGTGAACTGTCAGATGACGACTTGCAATATCTAGCAGACTATGGCCTGACAACCGATATCGATTTTCGGTCTCCGGAAGAACAAGCAGCCGAACCTGATCGTTATCCCGAAAACACGACTTATCATTTCGTCCCGGTTTTCCCAACGGATGAAACCAAAAGCAGCGAACAAGCCGATGCCCTACAAAAAAGTTTTTCACGCGATCCCCACGCTGGCTTTGAAAATATGGTCAAAACTTATGCCGATATTGTCAAAATGCCTTCCGCTCAAAAAGCTTATCGGCAGTTTTTTGACATCCTTTTAAGTCATCAGGAAAATGACGGTGCTGTTTTATTTCATTGCACGGCTGGTAAAGATCGCACCGGCATGGGCGCCGTTTATTTGCTGTCAGCATTAGGTGTTGACGGCCACACCATTCGCCAAGACTATCTGGCAACGAACGATCTTATTCAGCCAATGGTCGAGAAAAATCTTGCTGCCGCTCGCAAACGCGGTGCAACTGATGCTTTGCTTGCCAACATTCGCGATCTCGGCACGGTCTCCGGTGCATTTCTTGATAGCGCCTTAGCCACCATCGATGCTGAATATGGCAACATGCACAATTACCTGAAGGAAGCCTTGCAATTAACCGACGCCGAAAAGCGTGATTTGCGCGAACTTTATCTTCAGTAATTAGCGCCAAAATCGTCATATTCTGTTCACATTTTAGCGGTACTTTAACATCGTCGTGAAAAGCGATGTTCACCTCCTGCCCATTATCCTGCACTTTCCGAAGTTAAATCAGGGAAGTGCGTAATGTAAAAGCGCTGTTCGGCCTGACCGCATGGCGCTTTTTGTCTATTAAAATGACTGTATCATAATGCGTTCACCAACGCAGGAATCTATAGCATGGCGATTTTTTGCGTTCGTCAGATCATTTAGCTAAAATAATGGCAAACACCATTGTTAGGGGTGGCGCTCATGGATCTTAAAGCTACGATTAAGCAGCACGCCAAAGATCTGGGTATCGACAAAATTGGATTTACGACAGCCGATAACTTTGCTGCATTAAAACCAAGCCTTTTGGCACAAAAAGCTGCCGGCCACACAACTGGCTTTGAACACCAGAATCTGGACGAGCGGCTCTATCCGGATAAAATTTTCGACCAACCGCAAAGTATTATCGCCATTGCGCTGGCTTATCCCTCGAAAATTCACGACCGACCACCGCGAACCGGTCCCAAACGTGGGCGCTTTGCCCGTGTCAGCTGGGGAATTGATTATCACACGGTTCTCGACCGGAAAATGGCAGCACTCATTCACTTTATTAAAAAAACCGCCAAGTCACAGACTGATATCCGCTTTAAACCCATGGTCGATACCGGCGAACTAATTGATGTCGCAGTTGCCCAACGAGCAGGGCTGGGTTTTATCGGTAAAAATAGTTTATTAATTACACCTGAGTTCGGTTCCTATGTCTATTTAGGCGAAATCATAACCAATATTAAATTTGCCCCTGATGAACCCATGTCATGTCAATGCGGCACATGCACCCGCTGTATCGACTTTTGTCCACCGCATGCTTTGCTCGGCGACGGTCGAATGAACGGACAACGCTGCTTATCTTATCAGACACAGACAAAAGGGTTTATGGACCCGGAATTTCGGCCAATGATTCGCAATGTTTTATACGGCTGTGATATTTGTCAGCAAGTGTGCCCGTTCAACAAAGGCAAAGATTTTCACGTTCATCCTGAAATGGAGCCTGACCCGGATACTGTCATGCCAGAATTGATCCCGATGCTGACGCTAAGCAATAAAGGATTCAAAAACCGATTCGGGAAGCTTGCCGGTGCCTGGCGGGGGAAAAAGCCTTTGCAACGTAATGCGATTATTGCTCTTGTCAATCTCCACGATCGCAGTGCCGTCCCTCATTTGCTTGAAGTGATCGATACCGATCCCCGCCCCATGATTCGCGCGACTGCCGCATGGGCCGTAAGCGAGCTTGCCGCAACCCCAAATGCTGAATTGACAACATTCCTGGAGAAAGCGCAAGCAAAAGAAACCACAGCTTTGGCGCAGGCAGAATTTCAAAAAGCACTTGAGCGAATCGCGCAACGTTGAGCATGCTATAATAGAAAATAAAGATGAGAGGTGCCTATTTTGAAATTATATCAAGGACTTACCCAAGTACAGGTCAATGAAGAAATGGCCGATGATGCGCCAGACTTCAAGATCACAACCGATCTAGTTAAGCCGCTGCATTACGCGCCATCAGAACTCTATCATTACTTAGACGCTGTTTTGAAACCAGGTAGTCGGCACGATCAAAACAACCTTAAATATGTCACAGATGCCGCCTTCATTGGTGAGAATTTTGACTTCAATTCGGTGCCTTTTACCGCTAAATTGAAAGATTTTGAGGCCAAGATGGCATTTGCCCGAAATCTGGTCAGCGATCTTAACCGCCACGTTGCCGTCAACATTAATACCCAAGACCATACGTTTGAGCTTTTGTTTGTCGATTAATGACGTCATATCGACCAGTCATTCTTTCCGTTTTGATTGGCATTCGCCCATCGTCAAGAATAACTCTAAAAATACCGCAACCCGATCACATGAAACGCCGATCAGGTTGCGGTATTTTTTTAATTGATTGATGACCAAATTCAGTTCTGGCGCAACGCCGGAATAACAGCGGTCAGTTGCTGAACAACTAACACGGTCAGTGCCATTTTAAGCAAGTCGCCTGGAATATAAATCAGAACGCTTAAAATGGCAGGCACAAATCCGATACTGGTCGTGGCCGTTAGCCATAATGCGCCCAAAAGTTCTGTCAGCAAAACGCCGCCAAACGTCATGCCGATTGCTTTTGTGAGCCAGAAATCCCGTTTCAGGAAATGCGTGATGCCCGCGTACGCTAGCGGCGTCAGCAACCAGCCATACATAAAGCCGGCTGTCGGTCCCATAAAGACAGCAATGCCACCGCGTCCTCCAGTCAACACTGGCAATCCTAACGCAGCCAACGCCAGCAACATGCCGATCGTAATGGTTGCCGGACGCGTCGGTAATAACATGGCGACCAACATGACACCCATATTCTGTAAAACGATTGGTACACCCAAGAATCCAACGGTAATTGGTGGGGCAAATGCCAACCCGATTAATACAGCTAACAATAACCCCATCCGTGTCAACGTCTTTGTATGCATGACGCCACCCTTCCTGCTTTTGTATTTCATTAAGCATACCATGTTTTGTTTACAATTGATCAAAAAATTCGTTCATGGCCTGTCTCTTTACTGTTCTTTTTAATCTGGTTAATTGAAACTGACGAACCATCGTGCCATCTCGTTCAAGAACCACCGCTTAATTGCGTCAGCGCAAACACAACATGACGCGCTACCCGGCGCAGAAGTAGGCTCGTGCTCAAATAAAAAATCGCGGATATTATCGTCATCCGCGATTAAGGCCTGCCCAGGCTGGATTCGAACCAGCGACCCTTTGATTAACAGTCAAGCATTCTACCACTGAACTACTGGGCAATAAGTATGTATAGTATATTCTCATGTTTCTTAGAGAAATGCAATACTTTTGTTTGAATTTCCGGCATTTTTTCAGATTCCTCTTAGACAAGGCGCTGACAGGTGCCGTACTTGCTTTGAATTTTGAGGTAGCATCGTGATCCCTCCTACCCGCTATCTCGTCACACATCGTTCATCTTTTTCCTCTATAATGAACGTGAAAGGTTGTGAACCTATGGAAACGCCATATCCTAATATGCAAGATAACCCCAACCTGCCAGTTGAATCAGGCGATCATCAACCGATTTGGCAGGCGCTCATTAAGAAAATGCCACCGTTGACTGACTTGCGCGTCCTTGTCATTCATTGTGGCGATGGCTGGTTTTGCCGCTATGCTTTGAACCACGGTGCGACAGCTGTTCTTGGGATTGACACCGATACCGAAGCCATTCAAAATGCGCGTGCAGCTGCGAGTTCTGATCGGCTCCGCTACCGAATCATGCCCGATCGGTGGTTGAAATTGCTGACAGGTCCCTACGATTTGATTGTTGGCGCATTCGACCAATCGCCAGCGGAATTAAAAGCGATCACTCAGGTTCTTAGTGCCCTGCTGAATGCCAAAGGACAGTTAGTGGCTGCCGTTGCACCGCCAAAACAACCAACTGGTGATCGGTTAGCCGTTGAAGAACTGATCAGCTCACAATTGGTCATTAATCGTTGGTACCAGGTTACCGACAAACGGCTGGCTGAAACCGCACAACTTTATCTATTACTGAGTTCACGGGTACATTAAGCTTATCTCTCTAAAATCAACCCACGTAAAAAGCACGCGTCAGCAATCCCAAAAGCTAGGGAATTGACGCGTGCTTTTTAAACTGATTTTAACTGATTAAAGTTTGCCGATGCTTAGTTGATCACTTCAACGGTTGCAGAAAGCACTCCGGCTGATGGAATGGCACTATTTGGCATTGCAACGTCAAGCTGGCGCGGGTTGCTATATGCAAATGAGCCAGTATCATTAACGGTTCGTTCTAACACTTGTCCGTTAGACATGGTGATCCGCAGCTTAGTACCTTTAGGGAAGACGCTCAGGTTTGCAGCCACACCTTCGTAACCCATGTTGCTACCTAAAACAGACGGGTCATAGAAACTAATTTTAAAAGTGCCCTTATTAGTTGATGTTTGGGTCGTCTGGGTTGCTGGTGCTTGCTGTTGTTGAACGGCAGCCTGAGATGCAGCTGCCTGCTGCTGTGCTTGTTGCTGAGCAGCGGCTTGCTGTTGTGCCTGTTGTTGAGCCGCAGCCTGTTGCTGAGCTTGTTGTTGCGCCTGCTGTTGAGCCGCAGCCTGAGCCGCGCTGGAAGCAGCAGCATTGGATGCCGCAACGCTGGAAGCTGCAGCGCTTGATGCAGCGGCGCTAGAGGCAGCCGCATTAGAAGCTGCAGCACTTTGAGCAGCAGCATCGGATGCAGCCTGATTATTATCTGTGGATGTTTGCGCAACCTGTTCCGCAGTCGAGGTTGTCTGAGTTGGCGCAGCAGTGGCATCAGCCTTCTTGGTCAATGATGATAATTGCTGCAAGGTGTTGATGCTCAAATAACGTTCTGGGACCCAACCATGGTCAGATGTTTCGTACCAGATTTCTGCGTAAACTTTTTTACTATTAATAAACTTAAGGTGTTCACCGGTTGCTACATAACGCTTAACTTGCTGTCCCACAGTCGGTGAGGTCCAAACGGTTGTTGCACCGCCATTATAAGTGACATCAGCTTCAGTTTTATCACTGGCTGGTGCGCTGACGGTGGTGTCAGTATCCTTCGTTGCCGCGTTAACGTGACCTGGTTTTGACAAGGCAACGGCAGATAAAGCAACGGCTGAGAATAATACTGTACTTAAGAGCTTTTTCATGTTCGAGTTCCTCCTGAATTTGTGTGGTGACTTAACTAACTGTCGCTTAGTATAGTCAGTGAGTATTACGAACATGTATTCGGCGTGTTGCGTTTAGGTTAAGTTCTATGACAAAAGATTACATTAGATTACAGCCTTAACATAACAGTCGGCACAATCACCCTCATTTAGTCAGTGGTATCCAGCCTTCAATCCGCAAGCAGGTCACCATTTAACCGCTACATAGCTACCTGGTTTCGTATTTGTTTACAGCTCAGAAACATGCTTCATCATTGTCGATCATTTAAAAAGCCGTTCTAAAATAGCCGTCAAAACCTGATGTCCCGGCTTTAGCAGTGCTTCGTTGACCGGCGCTTGCGGTTTATCAGCTGCCGCGCCAATCGCCGTAATCATTGCAGGCGTGACTTCCAAATGAAATTGCAAGCCCACAATCCGCTCATGATAAGCAAAGCCTTGCAGTGCGTGCTCATTTTCATACAGTATCTGACTGCCGGGTAATCGACTCATCGCTTCGCCGTGCCAATGGAAAACATTCAATAACGTCCCATCCGTTCCTTTTACTGTCCCGACGCCTTCCTCAGGTTTCGGCATGCGATACACATTGGCGCCGAACGCTTTGGTAATTTGCTGTGCTCCAAGGCAGATACCTAAAACAGGCCGGTTAAGTTTGTTCAGACTGCGAATTAAAATCCGTTCAGCAGCAAGCCAGTCGAGATCATCATTCACACTCATCGGCCCGCCAAGCACAATCAACCCATCAATATCAGTTGGATTTAACTGGGCAATTGGATCGCCTTGGTCCGGTCGATAGGTGACTGTTTCAATCCCCTGATCTACGGCCCATTCTTTGATCACCCCAAGATCTTCGGCATCTGCATGTTGCATGACTGTGAGCTTCATCCGCCCATCACCTCTCCTTTATTGTTCATCTTCACCTTTTAGCACCGCTGCAAACGCCTTTATTGTCGTCATCCCGGGATTATAAATAGCAAAATAAACCCGTTTAAAAGCACCGGCGAATTCAGGCATCAACAACGTGTCGCGAAAAATCTTGGCGACCGGTTTGACGGGATTCCCAAAAACACCGGTACCAAAAGCACCCAAAATGATCTGATCAACCGCATGCATTTTAAAAGCGCGCAACGTTTGGAGAACCTTAAACGCAATATCATGCATGGCGGTTTCGTCGTCTAATTGCGGATCTACCCGACGATCAGGGGCAGCTACTGTGACGATATCAACATATTTATTCGGTAATCGCCGGCCTTGATCGTCAAACACCTGGCGCACATGTTCGGCATAAATCAGTTTGGAACTAAAGAGCCCACGATTGGCCTGCTGACAATTGACATCATAGTAATCGGCCATATGTTGCTTCAAGGCGGGCACCAGGAAAGTTCCTTTGGCAATCGATTCTTCTTGGGCCCGGGCGCCAAACATCACACCACCGCCTGGATGAATTGGACTGGCAAAATTCATCACCCCAATTTTGCCTGTCAACTCACTCATAAGCTGGAAAACATCCACATTCCGAATAGCAATTTGCGGCGCAGTAGAACCTTGTGACGGCGTTTGCGGTAATGGTTGGCTGATCAGTTCCGTCTTTGGCATTTCCGGATTCGCTTTAAAAACTTTCATCGTTTCCCAATACATCTTAACCTGTTCCATCTTAATCTTGCTCCTATTCAAAATAAGCGTGATCAAACGCGCTCAGCACTCGGCGTAAACGCGCTTTATGGTGTGGTCACTCACGGTTTGACATGACAACACAGATTCTTACGCGCAGATAACCACGCTGACAGACGCTTTATATCAAATGCTGCCATCTAATCAAGCCGCCGCAACTACCCCAAAGTAATTTCTGACCGATCTCAGCATAACATAGAAGCAATCAACTCATGAATTATCGTTCATCCGGCCAATTCAATGTTAAAATTAAGTTTGTAAGTAACATGAAATGAGGAATGGAATACATGGAAAGTGGCCAAATCGTCCCCAATTTATTGGTGATGCTCGTCACCTTTTTCTTCGCGGCATTTTTTGTCGCCTGTGAATTTGCATTGGTTCAAAGTCGTCCGAGTGCCTTGGAAGATATGATTGACAAAGGCACAGGCCGCAAAGCGAAAATCGAGCGCGCCTTGCGAATGGTCCACAACTTGAATGAATATTTGTCCACAACCCAAGTCGGCGTTTCGCTGGCAGGTATTATTTTAGGGTGGATTGGTGAAACCACCGTTGAATTCCTGCTGGTCGATTTGTTCGGGTTGACGCATTTAAGCTTGCCTAATGGTAGTTTACATGCAGTTGGTGCAGTTTTAGGGGTCATTATTTTAACTTATTTGGAAGTGGTGCTTACCGAAATTGTGCCAAAAAACATTTCGATTGACTATCCAATTAAAACGTTAATGTTAGTTGTCACCCCTTTGCATTATTTCCACATTTTGTTCTTCCCCTTCGTCTGGTTACTGAATGTCAGTGCGACCGGCATTGTCAAAATGATGGGCATGAAGCCGGCTGATGAAGGTAACGAGGCTTTTTCGCAAGCCGAAATTTTGAGTCTTAGTAAAAACGCCGTAACATCAGGCGATATGGAACAAAACGATGTCATCTACATGCAGCGGGCATTCGAGTTAAACGACAAGACCGCCAAAGATATCATGGTTGATCGCACCAGCTTGTTTGTGATTGATATTAATACCACCGTTAAAGAAGCCTTACGCGATTATTTAACCCAAGGCTATAGTCGCTTCCCAGTCGTTGCAAATGGCGATAAGGACAAAATTTTAGGCTATGTCTACATCTATGATCTGGTTAAACAAGGTCAGGTAGATCCGTCCGTCAAGGTTTCCAAACTCTTGCGCTCCATCATTAATGTACCGGAAGTAACGCCGATTCATAACATCTTAGCCCAGATGATCAAGAAGCAAACGCCTATCGTTGTCGTTGTGGATGAATACGGCGGCACCAGCGGTATTGTGACAGATAAAGATATTTATGAAGAACTTTTCGGCACTGTTAAAGATGAAATTGACGATGTGTCTGATGAATATATTCGCAAAACCGACAATCCTAAAGTTTTCCGAGTCAGCGGCAAGACCACACTTTGGGACTTTGAGCGCTATTTCCACACCGACATTAAAGCGTTCACCGACTCCGAAATCATTACCATAGCCGGCTTCATCATGGAAACACATCCGGATCTAAAGTTACATGACAAGGTCAAAATCGATCACTTTAACTTTACGGTTGCTGACTTCTCCCGCGGTTTTGCCAACTGGTTTGATGTGACTGAAGACCCAAAGCCGGTTAAGCAAACCGTTGCCGAAGAGGTTAAAGAAGCCAAGAGCCAGCATCAAGACTAATGTTGTCACATCATCTGCTTTTGTTGGTGAAGTTTTTAGCTCAAGACAAAAATATGCGGCCTTATTAAAACAATCAAGACCCATCATTTCAAAATAATAGCGTACCATTTCTCGACTTTTGCAAGAAATGGTACGCTTTTTGACTCTTTCGTATTAGTAGCGTTAACTTTAACGATTTTAGTTCCTGCTACTTCCACGCCACTGCCTAACGCTTCATCCTGTGCTACTTGCCCCAGATAAACTGCAACATCGCGCGGTCAACGGCGACATTGTGTTCATGCAAGCGGCTGTGTTGGGCATGCGGTCCGGTCACTGCTAACGTTTGATACTTCGTTAGCCCTCGCAACAAATAGCCTAGACTCAAAGCCGAATTAACGCTTACGACCGTATCTGTGTCACTGCCGTCTTGAACATTACCATAAATATTCAAAACGGATTTAGCTCGGAAGTGTTCACGGCTTTGCAAAAGTCGCGCGTACTCGGGTCGAATTAAACTAGGCCGCCCATCAGCTGCCAATTGCAGTTCATGGGGTTTGTCATTCCATCCCAGTAAACCATCGTACGGGCCGGCAATCACAACTACCTTTTCCAGTTCTACCGGTGTTTGTGCCATCGCGGCGGCAATCACGGCATAAGCGCCCATACTATGGCCAACCGCATTTAGCCGGGTAACGCCATAGCGCTGATGCAACATAGTTAGAATTTTGGCCAGCCACTGACTATCGACTTCTTCGCCAGCCGTATTGTTTTGAAAAATCACCTGAATAATGGGTGCAGCTGTGGCATGCAAGTCTCCTTGCACATTTAATTGGCCATTTGGACTGACGGTCACGACCATGCTTCGTTTGGCCACCCCGGCAGCCTCCGCCGATTCTATAAGTTGGTTAGTGGAAAACGCGGTCCCCCGATAACCATGAACAAATATAGTCGGTGTCGTGTCGGCTTCGACTAATTGACCGCTTGGGGCCAAGCCAATGATCAGAACCGCCACAACTAGCAGTATTCGTTTAATTAAACGCATATAATCCTCCACCTTGCCAGCGTTCGCGCACATAGCGGCCCGCATAAGCAAGGAAAAGAGGAATCGTCACACCAGCAGCAACTAAAACAAGTAAATTCGGATCGCCCAACTTTTCCAGCACATAGCCGACCGCCTTGTGCCCATACATTATGGGTAGTGTACTACGACCAATGCGATCTAGCCAGTCTCCAAGCACGGTTCCGGTTAATGTTTTCGCACCGGCAAATAAACCGCCGCAGATAATAACCGGCACAAAGCTAGCAAGTAACGGATCCGTTAGATGATGCGACTTCATGTAAAGCAAGAAGTCGATTTGACCGCGCGACTGGGCAACAAATAAACCGGCAAAAACACCAAGTGCAACTAGCATAAACCATGGTTGCGTGACAATATGGCGAGCGTAATGAAATAACCACCAGCCCACAAACATGTAAGGCAATGCAACCAATACTAAATCAAGATTGCCGGGAATCGGAAATCCCAAAACAGTTTCAGCGTTAGGGTAACTAAACCCTAACCAGAACAATCCGGCCATTAAAATTGCTTCGTGCCAGACTTTTGGCAAATACCCGCGCAATAAGCTAAACAGCAAGCTGCTGAACGCATATACCGTCACAAACCAGAAAACTGACAAGTAGCCATTCAATTCGGTCCCACCATAAATTAACCGTCGCAAATAATCAACGGTAAACGCCGGGGTGCGCTGTTCAATGATAAAGTTCAACAAGATTAAACCGACGCCGTATCCAAAGTACTGCTTCAACAATGGCCAGAAACGTCGCGTTAGAAAAGCTTTTAAGGTTGGCAGCGTTGTCGGCTTAACAAAAAAACCGCCAATCATGAAAAACAACGGCATGTGCCACCAATACAGACTTTCATAAAAGGTTGTGTTGCGCGGATAGAAATGTCCCAGCACAACCGCAATGATTCCGAGGCCCTTGGCAACATCAATCCATTCAATTCGCTGATGCGATGATCGGACTTTCACGTTTTTAAACGCCCCTTTCGTTCGACTAACTTACTTTTAGCCTAACAAGGTGAGTGGGGTATTTCTTTGATCGCTTTTTAAAGATTTTGTGAAGGCCATTTACCCAAAATTGTCAGATTACGTGCTAGACTAGATTATAATGTTTTTAGAAAGGACACGATATTGTTGACAACAACTGATGTTAATGGTCATCCCTACAATCGTTTGCTGCTTGTCATTACGCTACTGATCGGGACCTTTACGACTTTTTTGACCCAAACGATTCTGACGACTGCCTACCCAACCTTAATGGCGGATTTTCACATTAGCGCCAGCGCGGTTCAATGGTTGACGACCGGCTTCATGCTGATTATGGGGATTATGATTCCTGTTTCGGCTTGGCTGCTGGATAAGTTCAACGTTAAACATCTTTATTTAACCGCCATGACGATTTTCTTTTTGGGATCGCTGCTTTGTTGGCTCGCCAATGATTTTCAAATGTTGCTGCTTGGGCGACTCATTCAGGCAATCGGCGTTGGGATGTCGATGCCAACTTTCCAGACCGTCATGTTCACCATTTTCCCGCCTGAAAAACGCGGTAGTGCCATGGGGTTGGCCGGCATTGTGATCGGGTTGGCGCCGGCAATTGGCCCGACGCTTTCCGGTTGGATTCTGCTGCATCACACCTGGCGCGCATTGTTTGCGGTCATTATGCCTATCGCTGCCGGCGTTGTTCTTTTGGCGATTTACAGCATGCGTCAGGTGCTGCCTACTTCGCATCCCAAAATTGATGTGCCGTCCATTATTGCCTCAACGTTAGGTTTTGGTGGCTTATTGTATGGCTTTTCAACGGTTGGTGACGCTGGCTGGACAGATTCACAGGTACTCATCAGTCTGGCGATTGGGATCGTTTTTGTGGCTCTTTTTTGCTGGCGGCAGTTGCATCTCAAAACCCCGCTGTTGGAGTTACGGGTTTTTAAATCGAAAACCTTTACTTTGAGTGTCATTTTGACCGCTGTTGCTTTCATGTCCATGGTTGGCGTGGAAATGGTGCTGCCGATGTACATTCAAACGATTCGCGGCGAAAGTGCTTTTCACTCCGGAATGATCCTTTTTCCAGGCGCCATTATGATGGGGATTATGAGTCCGATTACTGGCCGAATTTTTGACAAAATCGGAGCTAAGCGTTTGGCCGTTGCCGGTTTATTTCTCTTAGTCGCCGGTACGCTGCCATTGATGACTGTCACCGCAACAACACCGCTGATTTACATCACGGCCATTTATACGGTGCGGATGTTTGGTATCACCATGGTAACGATGCCCGTCACCACTGCCGGTATGAATGCACTGCCAACCCATCTCATCAACCACGGCACTGCGGTTAACAATACGATTCGGCAGGTCGCGGCTTCAATCGGCACCGCCATCTTGGTTTCGGTTTTATCCGTCGTCACAAAAGGCGCCACACCCTCGGCTAGCGGGAAAGTCCTGGATCGGATTGACTATACCAACGCGATGCATCAAGCAACTCTTGCCGGCTATCGTGCTGCTTTTACAGTTTCGTTGGTCATGGCCGCTTTAGGGTTAGTTCTGAGTTTCTTCTTGAATAACGATGCCATGGATCGGAGGCACCCATCATGATTATCCTGCTGTTGATTATTGGCGCCGTTGCCTTCTTTTGGACGATGGTATTAATGAAGCCCAACCGGCGTCGACCCCTGGCAATCGCTGTGAGCGCCTTGCTAATTATGATACCGGTTGTACTTTTGAGTTTGAATGATTTGTATCACATCGGCTTTACGATTGACGAAACCACTGAATTGCAACCGCTAGCACCCATGAATGACCAGTTACAAATTCAAAGCCACCCCATCGGCACGGCTAAGAAACACATGGCCTATCAATATCGTATTTCGGGTGATGCAACGATTCATACCGTTAAACCAAGTACTACCGTCAAAACCAAACTGACACACGGCACGATTCCGCAAGTCGCCGTGACCGCGCAGAAACTCAAGTACACCAATGTTTTCACCGCTATTATGTTCGCCGGATCCGGTGAGCAAGGCAAAACCATTGGCAAGATTTACACGTTCACTTTACCAAGTAATTGGCAGGTTGTAAGTTTTTAAAGTATCTATATCCGTAAAAAGCCGTCCCTAGATTTCTCTAAGGGCGGCTTTTTATAACCTCTGAATTTCCATACGATTGAATAAAAGCGCAAATGCCTTACGCCAACAACATTCGATACAACGTACTGATCGGCAAACCCATGACGTTGTAAAAATCACCATTGATCGCCTTAACCAGTAAAGCTCCAGCGTCTTGAATGCCATAAGCACCCGCCTTGTCCTGATAGGCGTCTTCTTGTAAATACGACTCAACTTCGGCTTCATCAAGCGGCCAAAATGTGACATCTGTGGCCACGACTTGCTGCCGAACCGTGCCATTGTCCAGACGCACCCACAAACCCGTGTAGACTTGATGGGTTTGGCCGCCGAGTGCAGTGATCATTTGCTTGGCTTCTGCACGACTATGCGGCTTACCCAGTAATTTTCCTTGAAAAGCCACCATCGTATCGGCCGCAATAATTGTTGCCCCCGGATAGCTCGGTACTAACGATTCTCCTTTGGCTTTGGCCAGACTCTGGACATACTCCGGTGGTGGCAAAATCGGCAACGCCCGTTCGTTAATTGCTGCAGGATGGCTTTCGAATGCAGGAATAATACGCTTGAGTAATGCTTGGCGCCGTGGTGAATGACTCGCCAGAATAATCATGCCTGCATCTCCCCACTTTCATGACTGTCTTGAATCCGCTTGAACATTTTCTCCAGATCGGTGTTGGAAAAGTGGACCAGAACCGGCCGGCCATGCGGACAATTGAATGGATTTTCGCATTGCGGCAGTTTCTGCAATAACGCCCGTGCCTGCTGATCGTCTAAATGATGATTGGCTTTGATGGCCCGCTTACAGCTCATCATGATCGCCGTCTTCTCCCGAAAAGCCGCGACAGAGATCTTGCCGTCACGCAAAACCCAATCAACCATTTCTTTGATCGTGTCTTCTTCCTGACCAGCTTTGAACCACGTCGGATGATGCTCGACCACAAAACTATTTTGGCCAAAATCCTCTAGATACAAGCCGACCGCTTCCAACACATCCCGATGCGTGCGGATATTGATCGCATCGGCCGCGGAGTAATCCAGCACGATGGGAACCAGTAAATGCTGCTGATCGTTGCTGACTTCACCAATTGCCTGACGATAAAACTCATAATTAACTCGTTCCTGGGCCGCATGTTGATCCAAAATATACAAGCCGTCCTCAGATTCCGCCAGCAGGTAAGTCCCGTGAACTTGGGCAAGGTAGGTTAAATCGGGAAAACGTTCAGTCGGCTCCGGTCGCTTTAAATCCGAAGCTGCGGCATCCTCTACCAAGGCAGGCGCAACATTGGCGTCTAACGTTTGATAACGCTGATCCCAAGCAGCCAAGCGCTGTGGCTCATCAAAAATTGGCTGATCATCTAAGTCGTTGATGGTTAAATCGACTGCTGCTTCTGCCTGCGTGGCTGGTTGCGTGGTCGCATTATCTTCAGTGTCACTGCTAGTAGTTTCACGCACTTCAGCACCTTGATTCGGCACTGCTGTCGTCTTAGGACTGATTTTATTAAGGGTCAGTTCCAGTTGATCAAGATCATAACGCTCGCGTTTGGGTAAATTATCCATGGCATCGGGAATCAGGTTTTCCTTGGCTAAGCGCGCACGAATGGCCTCACTGAGCAAGTGGCTGAGCTGATCTTCTTTACTTAACCGCACCTCGGCTTTGGTTGGGTGCACGTTGACATCCACCAAAGCGGCATCCATCTGAATCGAAATCACGCCCATAGGATAGCGGCCGACCATGAGTTTGGAGCCATAACCGGCAATCACGGCTTTCGTCAACTGAAAGTTCTTGATATAGCGGCCATTGACGACCAAGCTCAGATAATTACGCGATGCCCGCGTGGTTTCAGGCAAACTGGTCAAACCACTCACCTTAAAATCAAGATCCTCGGCCTGAAAGTCAACCATTGACCGGGCGACCGGCAAACCGTAAATGCCCGCCAATGTCTGGCGTAGATCACCTTGACCGGCTGTACGCACCATCATATTGCCGTCATGGCTGACCGTAAACGCAATCTTAGGGTTAGCCAATGCCAACCGACTGACAATATCAACAATCTTGCCAAGTTCGGTCTGTTGCGACTTCATATACTTCAGCCGTGCCGGGGTGTTAAAAAACAGATCGCTCACTTCGACATCGGTTCCGCGACGATGCGCCGCTGTCGTTTGACTTTCTACCTGCCCGCCTTTGACATGAATTTTAGCGCCAATCCCGGCATCGGTAGCGGTCGTTAGCGTCACATCGGCAACCGCTGCAATACTTGCCAGCGCCTCCCCGCGAAATCCCAGTGAATGAACATTAAACAGATCACGCGTGGTCAGAATTTTACTGGTCGCATGGCGTAAGAAAGCTGTCGCCACATCGTCAGGGTCAATGCCGATTCCGTTGTCGCTGACCTGAATGGTTTGCAAACCGGCCGCTGATACCTTCACGTCAATTTGGGTGGCTTGGGCATCAATACTATTTTCCACCAATTCTTTCACCACGCTGGCCGGCCGTTCAATAACTTCCCCAGCAGCAATTTGGTTACTTAAAGTGGCAGATAGTTGGTGAATTTTTGGCATAAAATCACTTCTTCTTTAAATGCTTTTGCAGGTCAAAAATTAAATTCATCGCATCCATCGGTGTTGCATCCATCAAATCGAACTTAGCAAGTTTGGCTAAAATCGGACTATTCTTGGGTGCAGGTTTAGGTTCCTCAAACAACGATAACTGCTGATCCTCGACTTGGCTGGTAGCTGCCGGGACGGTTTTTTCCGGAGTTGCCGCTTCGAGTTGTTTCAAAATAGTATCCGCACGGCTCAATAAGTCAGCTGGCAAACCGGCTAATTTGGCAACGTGAATCCCGTAACTTTTATCAGCCGGACCCGGCATCATCTTATGCAGAAACACCAGATTGCCGTGTTCTTCAACTGCCCCGACATGGACATTTTTCAGCTTTGCCAATGAATCCGATAAACTGGTCAATTCGTGATAATGCGTTGAGAAAAGTGTCTTGGCATGGACATGATCGTGCAAATATTCGATAATCGCCTGAGCCAATGCCATCCCATCATACGTTGCCGTGCCGCGACCGATTTCGTCAAACAGGATCAAACTCGATGCGGTTGCATGACTCAAAGCCGCATTTGCTTCCAACATCTCGACCATAAAGGTACTTTCGCCATTTGCTAAGTCATCGGCAGCGCCAATGCGGGTGAAGATTTGATCAAAAATCGGCAAATCCGCCGTGTCAGCCGGGACAAACGATCCTGCCTGAGCCATGATGACAATCAATGCCAGCTGCCGCATATAGGTGCTTTTCCCGGACATGTTTGGACCCGTGATCAGCAGCATATCCGTATCCCGGTCCATGATGACATCGTTAGGAATATAACTGTCCTGCCCCAAAACATGTTCAACCACCGGATGCCGGCCGCCTTTGACGTTAATGTCATGGGTCCCGGCATGCATCGTTGGCCGTACATAATGGTTATTTTCGGCAACGGTCGCAAAACTTTGCAGCACATCTAACGCCGAAATTTGAGCGGCTAAATGCTGCAGCCGTTTAATCTGAGCCTTGACTTTTTCCCGAATATCCTGGAAAAGGTCATACTCAAGGGCGGTTGAACTCTCTTGCGCCTCTAAAATCAGCGTCTCTTTTTCTTTAAGTTCCGGTGTAATAAAACGCTCGGCATTGGTTAGCGTCTGTTTGCGTTCATATCGACCTTCTGGTACCTTATCCAGGTTTGACTTGGTCACCTCAATAAAGTAGCCGAAGACCTTATTGTAACGGATTCTAAGATTGTGAATGCCCGTCGCTTTCCGTTCTGAAGCTTCAAGTTCCGCAATCCACTGCTTCGAATTCTTCATGGCATCGCGGTAAGCATCTAGCTTTTCATTGTAACCGCGCAGAATTAAGCCGCCATCTGTCACGGAAATCGGTGGCTCCGGCTCGATTGACCGCCGAATGAGTCCGGCCACGTCACTAACCGGGTCTATCTTACCGCGAAGTTCTTTAAAACTGCCATCGTCAAGCTTACTCAAAACATCCTGAATCGCCGGGACTTGATCCAGCGAGGTTTGCAACTGAATCAAATCGCGCCCGTTAACGGTCCCAAAGGCCACCCGTCCTGCTAACCGCTCAAGATCATACACCTTTGTCAACCGCTCTTGCAGCTCACTCCGCTCAAAAAAGTGTTCCAGCAAATCCTGCACCTGATTTTGGCGCACACTGATGGCGTCAATGTCCAACAATGGCCGCTCCAACCACTGCTTCAATAAGCGCCCGCCCATTGCGGTTTTGGTCGCATCCAATAATGACAACAGCGTATCACCTTTGCGTCCGGTACGACTATTTTGTAGGATATCAAGATTGCTGCGTGCATCCTGATCCATTTCCAAATACGCGGACGGTTGATAGGCAACAGCCTTTTGAATATGTGCCAGACTGCGCTTTTGAGTGTTCAACAAATACGCCATCAGCATCTGCACCACCGCAGCTTCGGCAGGATCGGTTAAATCTTGGGAAACATAACTGCCTTCACTGGTCGGCTTCGTGTCTTGCTGCACTGATAACAGTCGCTCCCCTTTTTTGAGCATCGCGGCATCTTCATCGTTCAGGTCTTCTGGCACCACAATCTCTTTGGTGGCCAGCGCGCTCAACTCGTTTTGCAAAGCGAACTTACTTTTCAGGTCCGTGACTTTCAGTTCGCCAGTGGAAACATCCCCATAAGCAAACGCGTACCCGGCTGCGTGCGGCAAAACTGCTGTGATATAGTTATTGGTCTTCGCCGCACCGGCCTTAATATCGACATTCGTGCCAGGCGTGATTAACTGAATGACCGCACGTTTAACCATACCGACCGCTTTTTTAGGATCTTCCATTTGCTCACAGATTGCTACCTTATAGCCATGATCGATTAAGATATCGACATAGCTTTGCACAGCATGATGCGGCACCCCTGCCATTGGAATCGGATCATCCGCGCTTTTATTCCGCGCCGTCAAGGTCAGCTCAAGCAACTGCGCCCCCTTGATCGCATCATCATTAAACAGCTCATAGAAATCACCAATCCGATAAAATAAAAATGCATCCGGATACTGCGCTTTAATCGCATTATATTGTTGCATCATCGGCGTATCGCTGGTTTTTTGCGGCACAAAATTCACCCTTTATCCTTTGACTTTCTCTGACGTTCTATTATTCATATTTTACCAGTTCCGTCAATCCCACAGTTTAAAAAGTAAGTGTCAACTTCTTCTCGGTTCTAATCTAATTAAGGGATTTCCGAGACTCCGACCTGGCTCCGCGGTGGTGAAGGCTGGCGACCGCGCAGCTAGAGTGGTGGGCACGACTTTGAACCCGAAAAATGCTGTATCAAAGCTCGGCCTTGGTCTAAAGCGGAGAAAAGCACTCCGCTTAAGACCAATTTCACAGCTGAGCCCATCGCCGCTCCGCCAGCTCTTGCTTTCTATGCTAATAATCGAATAGGGTAGCCCATCACACTGCTGCTGGAATCGTCTAAACTGAGAGGCACCTTTATTTGCCATACACGTACTCCAAGAGAAACGCTAATGCCTAAAAACCGGCCAGATTCAAACAATCCAGCCGGCAGCTTACCGAAACTTATTTCTTCAAATGATAACTGTACGTCGCAATAATCACATTTTCCCGGCTAGCAAAAGCGGCCCGTAAGCGGAAATTGGTTTGGTTGTGGAGAATATTCTGCCACTTTTTGCGCGGGACGAACTGCGGAATGAGCACCGTGGTCGTGAAATTGCGCTTAGCTGCATTGCGGGCCACGATGTCCACAAACCGAATCGTAGGCGCTTCAATCGAGCGATATGACGAATGGATGTCTACAAAGCGAACATCCGGAAAGTCTGCCCGAAACTCGCTTTGGGTCTCCTTTTCCTTGTTAGGATTCTCATCCATCGACACATGCATCGCAATGACATAATCGCCAATCGACTGGGCATAATTCAACGCTGCTCGGGTAACCCGCGTCACATTGCCGACAAGGACGATAACAGTGCTACCGTCATAGTCATGCTCTTCAACATCGGCCGGCAACCGTAACTGCGCCGCCACTTTGTCGTAATGATCCCGAATCTTGTAGAACAAGAAGATGGCAAGCGGCATGACGATGAAAAACGGCCAAATATCAAACAAGCGATAAGCAAAGAGAATGACTAAAATGGCAAAGGAAATTAAGGCTCCGGAGAAGTTGGCGACTGTTTTGCCTATCCAGCCTTTACCACGATTGCGGAACCAGTGAATGATCATGCCGGTTTGCGACAGCGTAAACGGGATGAACACCCCGACAGCATACAACGGAATTAATCGCTCCGTGGACCCTTGGAAAATCGTGATCAACGCCGCTGAACCCAGCGCCAGGGTCAGGATCCCATTGGAATAACCCAACCGATCCCCGCGATCCAGGTACATATGCGGCATGAACTTATCTTTGGCTAAATTAAAGGCCAGTACTGGAAACGCAGAAAAGCCCGTATTCGCAGCGACTGCCAAAATCAGCGCCGTCGCAAACTGAACGACATAGTACATGATTCCAGTACCGCCAAATGTTTCTTTGGCCACCTGCGACAATACCGTCACTTTCGCCATTGGCACCAAACCATACCAGTAGTTTAAAAATGTGATCCCGGCAAAGAAGAAGCCCAAAATAGCCGCCATAATGGCCAATGTTTTCGCCGCATTTTTTTCTTTTGGCAACTTAAAGAATGGCACCGCATTGCTGATCGCTTCAACCCCGGTCAGTGAACTGGAACCACTGGAAAAGGCGCGGAAGATTAACGCCATGGAAACGCCGGGAATTGCGGCACCGACCATCGATGTTGCCTTATAAGGAATGGCCCCGGTCACAACTTGGTACAACCCCCAGATAATCATCGCGGTCATAACCAAAACGAAGAGATACACCGGAATCATCAGGAAATTAGCGGATTCACTCATTCCGCGAAGATTCATGCCCATTAAAATAAAGATAATGACAAGCGAGATGGCAACTTGATGGCCATAAAGCGCTGGGATCGCACTGGTAATCGCCTCAGCCCCCGCCGAAACGGAAACCGAAACCGTCAGCATGTAATCAATCAGAAGTGAGGCGCCCGCCGTCAAACCGGCATTTTTACCCAGATTTTCGCTCGCGACGACATAGGCTCCGCCGCCACTTGGATAAGCATGGATAATTTGCCGGTAAGAAAGTGTCAGCGAGATCAGGAGAATCAACACAAACGCCGCAATTGGCAATGAATACCAGATTGCTGCAGCTGACAAGGTTGTCAAAACCAAAACAATCTGCTCAGTACCATATGCCACACTTGACAAAGCATCTGACGACAGCATCGCCAACGCTTTGAAGATGTTTAGCTGTTGTCCGCCTTCTTCGGAAGATTTCAATGGCCGTCCAATAAACAGCCGCTTCAAATGCATCATTTTAAACTCCTATTAACCTTAATTGAAATTTTAAAAAGTAAACATGCACCAGTCTACGCTAAAAATTGCCCAGCGCCTACCCTCTCTCATCTTAACCTATATTGATTGGCAACAACACCGCCATTTTATGAACTCGCGCAAACCAAAAGAAAAGCGATCACTCTTTCGTCTGACCGAAAAAGTAACCGCTGGCAATTAAGCCTTCTCGACTATCACAACATCATGAACCTTTAGCTTGCGATGGACTTCATGTTCAATCTCGCTTTTGGCAGCATGATCGATTTTCAATTCATCTTTTGGCGTATCCGGCAATAACTTTTCCAAGACAAAATCAATCTCGGTATCTTTGATTGTCCGTTTATCATGCGTCAGCACAATGTCAATCTGGTCAAAGCCTTCGACATAATAAACATGTACTGAACCAAGTGTGTAAAGCTCAAAGTATTTAACCGGCTTGCGACTATAGAGATAACGCATGGTATTCGGTAGCATTTTATGCAGGCTGGCGTTAAGTCGAATCGGATTTTGAACTAGTTTCATATCAACCGCTCCCTTTGCTAATGTGAGCGCGAGAAATTCATTAAACGGACCCCACGCATTGCTTGACTGTCGCTATCCTGGCAACTTTAAAATGATAACCAAGATGACTTATTTATTTTATTTTACCAAGGAAAGCCGGTCAATGCCTATTATTGCGCTTAATGCCGCTCAGTTGCCATCTTTATTTGTTAATCATGGTCATCTTGTTTCACACCTCAATGATCGTCAGAATTAACCGAATCTGTTCCTTATGTACAACAAAACACCAGCCCGGTTGGGGACTGGTGTTTTTTGCAGCCTTAAACGCCGAGGCGAAATCACATCATACCGCCCATGCCAGCTGCTGGGTTTGCGCCGGCAGCGGCAGCGTTGTTATCTTTTGGTTCAGGCTTGTCAGCCACAACTGCTTCTGTTGTCAGCAACAGTGCTGCAACTGAGGCAGCGTTTTGCAATGCGGAGCGGGTAACCTTGGTTGGGTCGATAATACCTGACTTAGCCATGTCTTCCCATTCGCCGGTTGCAGCGTTATAGCCGATGCCTTGCTTTTCTTTCTTCAACTTTTCAACAATGACAGAACCTTCCTTGCCGGCGTTTTCGGCAATCTGACGAACTGGTTCTTCCAGTGCACGTTGAACAATGTTGATCCCGGTCTGAACATCGCCGTCTTCTTTCAAAGCAGCAACAGCAGGCAATACGTCTACCAAGGCAGTACCACCACCAGCAACATAGCCTTCTTCAACCGCAGCACGGGTCGCGTTCAAAGCGTCTTCGATCCGATACTTACGTTCTTTCAGCTCGGTTTCCGTTGCGGCACCAACCTTGACAACAGCAACCCCGCCAGCTAACTTAGCCAGACGCTCTTGCAGTTTTTCACGGTCGAAGTCGCTGGTCGTATCAGCAATCTGCTTCTTGATGATGTTAACCCGTTCAGCAATAGCATCCTTGGAACCAGCGCCATCAACAATGGTGGTGTCATCCTTGGTAACCGTAACCTTGCCTGCACGGCCTAATTGTTCAATCTTGGTATCCTTCAGATCCAAGCCAAGATCGGAGCTGATAACAGTACCACCTGTCAAGGTCGCAATATCTTCAAGTTGAGCCTTGCGCCGATCGCCAAAGCCAGGTGCTTTAACGGCAACAACATTGAAGGTGCCACGAATCTTGTTCAGAACCAAGGTCGGCAGTGCTTCACCGGCAACATCGTCAGCAATGATCAACAGTGCCTTGCCTTGTTGCACGATTTCTTGCAAGAGTGGCAGAATATCTTGAATATTGGAGATCTTCTTATCGGTAATCAGGATATATGGATCATCCAGATCAGCTTCCATCTTGTCGTTGTCGGTAACCATGTACTGGCTCAGATAGCCGCGATCAAACTGCATCCCTTCAACAACAGAGAGTTCAGTATCAATCCCTTTGCTTTCTTCAATGGTAATCACACCATCATGGCCAACTTTTTCCATCGCGTCAGCAATCAGGTTGCCGACTTCTTCATTAGAAGAGGAAACGGAAGCAACTTGAGCAATTTCCTTCTTGCCGTTAACCTTGTGGCTGATCTTGTGCAATTCGTCAACTGCAGCCTTGGTTGCCTTTTCGATCCCGGTCCGAATGCCGACTGGGTTAGCACCGGCAGTGACGTTCTTCATACCTTCACGAATAATGCTTTGTGCCAAAACCGTTGCGGTGGTCGTACCATCACCGGCAATATCATTAGTCTTGGAAGCAACTTCTGCGACTAACTTAGCACCCATATTTTCATAGTGATCTTCCAAGTCAATTGACTTTGCGATTGTGACACCATCATTGGTGATTTCCGGTGCACCATAGCTCTTGTCCAAAACAACATTGCGGCCTTTTGGTCCTAACGTTGTCTTAACTGTGTTTGCTAACTGATCCACGCCACGCAGCATTGCGGCACGTGCATCCTCAGAGAATTTAATTTCTTTTGCCATTGTTTTTATTCACCTCAAAATTGATCGATTATTTTTTACGCAATTGCCATAATGTCTTTTTCGTGCAGTACGAGGTAGTCTTGACCTTCATACTTCACTTCAGAGCCGGCGTATTTGTCGTATAATACAGTATCGCCAACTTTAACGGCCATTGGCAGACGCTTGCCTTCCGGTGTCAAAGCGCCTTCACCTACAGCAACAACTTTGCCGGTTTGCGGTTTCTGTTTTGCATTGTTGGCTAAAACGATGCCGCCAACGGTTTGTTCCTCTTCTTCAACGACCTCGACAATCACGCGATCTCCTAATGGTTTTAACAAGGCAATCCCTCCACATTACATTTTTT
>PPYE01432381.1_pt1 | contig 145403 bp, 121 predicted proteins | sample 1559881 | NCBI WGS metagenome assembly PPYE01 (sample SAMN08240022, study PRJNA423297) | Human gut metagenome, whole genome shotgun sequencing project. | reverse complement strand
ACTACTATTACAGAGTCTATGCCACCGGCACGCCGGGCCAGAGCACGGGCGTTTACACCACCCTGCCGGGCCAGAACGCTACAAAGCACTGCACAGTAACGATTGGTTAAGTGCTTTCTTAGGGAATGCCGTAGGCGAGGATGACGCTGTGCGTCCGATTGGCTAATCTAAAATAAAAGGGAAGGATTCTTCCCGATAACGGAAAGGCTCCAACCCCGGGAACTCCCGGGGTTGGAGCCTTTCTGTGTTTTACTCTTCTATTTCTTACATGTGTTGCTGCGGAGCTGTGCGTCGAGTGGAATTAGGGCCTGCACCTTTGGAGGCAGCTGGTTTTTGCCTGAAATCCCTGTTTTATATTTGTTAGAACAATGTAAATGGGAAGTCTGTGGGGAGAATAAGCAAAATCTGACAAGCACCCTATGGTATACTGATTTTTGGGAAAAAGGCCATTGCAGCGAAAAACTTGGGCGTTTTATAACAATGTCAACAAAAAAATTTATATATATCCGCAAAATCTCCAATTAAACAACCAAAAACACTTGCTATTTTGTCAGTTTGTGATATGATAAACCTAAAGAAAATGTTACCAGGGGGAGCGGTTCAAATGCCAGATGTGAAAAAAACGGAAGAAAATAATTTCCCGCTATATTTATTCCACGAGGGAACGAATGTCAAGGCCTATGAATACATGGGTTTGCATAAAGCTGCCGTAGACGGAGGAGAAGGGATGTCCTGCCGGGTGTGGGCGCCCAACGCCCAGGCAGTCTCGCTGGTCGGCCCGTTCAACGAATGGGACGAAGAAAAAAATCCGATGGAAAAAATCAGCGACGGCGTGTGGGAATGTTATCTGCCGTTTGTCCTCCCCATGTATGAGATTTATAAGTTCAGCATCACCGGCAAAGATGGGAAAAAAGTGATGAAGAGCGACCCGTATGCGTTCCACTTCGAGGCGGGAATTGGACACGCTTCCCGCTATTATGACATCGAGGGGTTCCAATGGAACGATCAGGCGTGGTACCAGCACAAGAAAGAAAAGCCGCATTACAACCAGCCTGTGAACATCTACGAGGTACATCTCGGTTCCTGGCGCCGGTATGCGGATGGCAATGTCTTTTCCTATGACAAGCTTGCTGACGAGCTGATTCCCTATATCAAAGAAATGGGGTATACGCACGTCGAACTGATGCCGATCACCGAGTATCCATTTGATGGTTCTTGGGGCTATCAGGTCATGGGATATTTCGCGCCTACCTCCCGTTATGGCGAACCAAAGGACTTTATGAGCTTTGTGGAGAAATTCCATGAAGCGGGAATCGGCGTGATCATGGACTGGGTGCCGGCGCATTTTCCAAAGGATGAGGCCGGGCTTGCGCGTTTTGACGGCACACCCTGCTACGAGTATGCGGATTGGCGCAAGGGCGAGCATAAGGACTGGGGCACGCTGGTCTTCGACTATGGCCGCAATGAGGTGGTCAGCTTCCTGATTTCCAGCGCGGTGTTCTGGCTGGAGAAATACCACATCGACGGAATCCGTGTGGATGCCGTGGCTTCTATGCTGTATCTGGACTACAGCCGGAAAGAGGGCGAATGGGTTCCGAATAAGAACGGCGGCAAAGAGAATCTGGAGGCGGTCGCATTCCTGCAAAAGCTGAATGAATCCATCTTTGAGCTGTTCCCAGAGGTCATGATGATTGCGGAGGAATCCACCTCCTGGCCCATGGTGAGCAAGCCAACCTTCTGCGGCGGGCTCGGTTTCAATTATAAGTGGAATATGGGCTGGATGAACGATATGCTCCACTATATTTCCTTGGACCCGATTTACCGCAAGTTTAATCACGACAACATAACCTTTTCCTTCTTCTATGCGTTCTCCGAAAACTTTGTCCTGCCCATCTCCCACGACGAGGTGGTGCATGGAAAGTGTTCGTTGTTCAATAAAATGCCCGGCGATCGGGATCAAAAGTTTGCAAGTGTGCGCACGTTCCTCTCCTATATGATGGCGCATCCCGGCAAAAAGCTGAACTTTATGGGAACGGAGTTCGCCCAAGAAATCGAATGGAACTATGAGCAGGAGCTCGATTGGTGCCTGCTCAGCGATGAGCGCCATGCACAAATGCAGCGCTTCTCAAAGGACCTGAACCATTTCTATCTGGAGCATGCCCCGCTGTGGGAGGTGGACTTCTCCTGGGAGGGCTTCTCCTGGATCTCCAACGACGATTACACCCAGAGCGTCATCGCTTTCCGCCGGTTTGACAAAGAGGGCAACGAGCTCATGGTGGTGTGCAATTTCTTGCCGGTCCTGCGCGAGAAGTATTGCATTGGCGCCCCGTATCCGGGGGTTTATGAAGAGATCTTCTCTTCGGACGCTGTGATCTACGGCGGCAGCGGGCTTTCCAATGGCGCTGAGATCAAAACCCAGGACGACGAGCCCATGCACGGGATGGAGCAGAGCATCTGCCTCAACCTGGCGCCTCTGTCCGTTGTCTTTATCCGGTGCAAACAAAAGAAAGTACGCCGCAAGAAACCTGCGGCAAAATCCAAGACGGCTGCGGCCAGCAAGACAAAAAAGACGGCTGCATCCAAGACCTCCTCCGGGGCGGGAACCAAAACAACACGCCCCAGAAAAAAGAAGGCCGAACCACAAGCGTGACCGCCATTTGGCGGACGTTGATACATGGAAATCCCTTCACAATGAAATATGAAGCCAAGGAGGAATCTCATTATGATGCCAAAACAAGAAGTCGTCGCCATGCTCCTTGCAGGCGGCCAGGGCAGCCGGTTGGGCGTGCTCACGAAAAACCTGGCAAAACCCGCTGTTCCATATGGTGGCAAATACCGTATTATCGACTTTCCGCTCTCGAACTGTGTGAATTCCGGCATTGAGAGCGTGGGCGTCCTTACCCAGTACCAACCCCTGTTGCTCAACGAGTACATAGGCAGCGGCCAACCGTGGGATCTCGACAGTATGAACGCCGGTGTGCGCGTCCTGCCGCCGTATCAGCGCAGCCGCAAGTCCGACTGGTACAAGGGCACAGCTAACGCGATTTATCAGAACATCAACTTTATTGAGCGCTATAATCCCGATTATGTAGTGGTCCTGTCCGGCGACCATATCTATAAGATGGATTACTCCAAGATGGTGGCATTCCATAAGGAGCACGATGCAGCGTGTACGATTGCCGTCATCGAAGTCCCCATGGAAGAGGCGTCCCGTTTTGGCATTATGAATACGAACGAGGACGGTTCCATCTATCAGTTCGACGAGAAGCCAAAGGTGCCGAAGAGCAATAAGGCTTCCATGGGTATCTATGTATTTACCTGGAGCAAGCTGCGCAAATATCTGGAAGAGGACGAGGCCAATCCAAAATCCTCCAACGACTTCGGCAAAGACGTCCTGCCGGCCATGTTGAACGCAGGCGAGCGTATGTTCGCTTATCCGTTCCAGGGGTATTGGAAGGATGTTGGGACCATTGAAAGCCTCTGGGAGTCCAATATGGACCTGCTCAATCCCAATGTGGATCTGGACTTGAGCGAAGAGAGCTGGAAGATCTATTCCCGCAACCCGGTTATGCCGCCGCATTATGTTGCAAAAGACGCCAAGGTGCAAAATTCCCTGGTGGCAGAGGGATGTAATGTCTATGGCGAGATCGACTTTGCCGTCCTGTTTGCCGGCGTGTACATTGCTCCGGGCGCACAGGTCAAGGATTCGATCATCATGCCGGGCGCGCGCGTAGAAGAGAACGCCATTGTCCAATATGCCATTGTCGCAGAGAATGCGGTCATCGGCAAGGGCAGCGTCGTCGGCGCACGGCCGGAAGACATGGAAAATAAGGACGAATGGGGTGTTGCGGTCGTTGGTAGCGGCTGCGTCCTAGCTCCGGGCACAACCGTACCCCCCAAGGCGATGATTGATGCGGATACACTTGCAGAGGAGGGGTCAAAATGATTCGCGGAAACAATATACTGGGAATTCTGTTTGCCAATGTCCACGAGGAAAAGATCCGGGAATTGACGGAGAAACGCACCATGGGTTCTGTACCCTTTGGTGGACGGTACCGTCTGATTGATTTCCCGCTGTCAAATTTGGTCAATTCTGGCATTAACAAGGTCGGTGTTGTCACAAAGGGCAATTATCAATCCCTGATGGATCACCTTGGCTCCGGAAAGGCTTGGGATTTGTCCCGCAAAAGCGCGGGCTTGTTCATGCTTCCCCCGTTCGGCCATGAGTCCTTGATCAACAACAGCCGGGTTGAGTCCCTGGAATCCAGCATGCGGTTTCTGACGAATTCCCAAGAGGAATATGTCATTCTGAGCGACTGTGATGTAATCTGCAACATCGATTATCGCGATGTGATGGCGTTCCATTTGAAGAACCAGGCGGATATTACGGTAATCTACCGGTATGGGAAGCTGCCGAAGATGATCAGCAATCCTTCGGTATACACCATCGATCCGGATGGCCGTGTGCGGGATATGGTCATCAGCCCGCGGCAGAGCGGCGAGTGCAATTTTGGCATGAGCATGCTGCTGATGCGCCGCGACCTGTTGATCCAGATGGTGACCGAGTGTGTGAGCCGCAATTTGTATAATTTTAAACGTGATTTCTTACAGCGGAATATCGAGAAGTTCCGCATTTATGCCTATGAATTCACGGGCTTTGCGCAGAATATCTGCTCGATGAATTCCTATTTTGAGGCAAATATGGCCCTGATGCTGCCCAAGGTGCGCAGCCAGCTGTTTGACCCGAACCGCCCGATCTATACCAAGGTGCGTGACAATATGCCCGCCCGGTATGGCCTCGGCGCAAACGTCAGCAACTCCCTTGTGGCGGACGGCTGCGTAATCGAAGGTTCTGTGGAAAACTGCGTGTTGTTCCGCGGGGTGAAGGTCGATAAGGGCAGCAAGTTGGAGAACTGTGTGATTATGCAGGACAGCGAGATCGGACCGAACTGTAAACTCAACTATGTTGTGATTGACAAGGACGTTGTCATTAAGAACGACCGTTCCCTCATGGGATTCCAGTCTTATCCGGTCTTTATCAGCAAAGGAAGCGTGGTCTGATTCGGCCGCGCGACGTGTAGCATGGAAAAGAAGGAGGAGACAGTCAAATATGAAAGTATTGTATTGTACCAGTGAGGCGCGGCCATTTGCCGCTACGGGCGGCTTAGCAGACGTAGCGGGGTCCTTGCCCCAGGCATTGCGCGAGCGGCTGATTGGCTGCCGCGTCGTGATGCCGCTGTATGAAGAGGTCCCGCAGGAGCTGCGCGACAACATGCGCTTTGTCACCAGCCTGTCCGTGCCGGTGGCATGGCGGCGTCAGTATTGCGGTGTATTCGAGGCACGGTCCGGTGGCGTGATTTACTATCTGATCGACAATCAGTATTATTTTAAGCGCAAGGGGCTGTACGGCCATTATGACGACGCGGAACGTTTTGCGTTTTTATCCCGCGCTGCATTGGAGATGTTGCCCTATATCGACTTTAAGCCGGATATCATCCATTGCAACGACTGGCAAACCGCCCTTGTGCCGATCTATTACAGCATCTTCTATGCGAATAACGAGTGGTACCGTGGCATCAAGACCATCATCACCATCCATAACATCCAGTACCAGGGGAAATATGGCAAAGAATTGGTCGAAGACGTGCTCGGCATCCCGAAGTCGGAGAACCATATCCTGGAATATGACGATTGTGTCAACCTGATGAAGGGTGCGATTGAAACCGCGCACCGCGTGACAACCGTCAGCCCGACGTACGCGCAGGAGATCCTCGACCCGTGGTACTCCCACGAGCTGGACGGCATCCTGCGGGAGCGTTCCTGGAAGCTCACCGGCATCCTGAACGGCATCGATACGGTCAGCTATGACCCGGCGACGGATAAGGATATCTACGCCAACTATTCGGCGGACGATTTCAGCAACAAGGCGGAAAACAAGCGCGCTTTGCAAGAACGCCTCTGCCTGGCCCAGGACCCGGATGTGCCGTTGATCGGTATGGTCACCCGCATGGTGGCCCATAAGGGCCTTGACCTCGTCAAAGAGGCGCTGGATCAGCTGATGTGGGAGACAAACGCCCAGTTCGTCATTCTGGGTTCGGGCGACTTTGAATATGAGAACTTCTTCCGCGATATGCAGAACAAGTACCCGGGCCGGCTGTGCGCCTGCTTCGGGTTTGTTCCGGAGCTGTCGCGCAAGATTTATGCGGGTGCGGACATTTTCCTGATGCCCAGCAAGAGTGAGCCCTGCGGTCTGGCGCAGATGATTTCCCTGCGTTATGGCACGATCCCGGTGGTACGCGAAACCGGCGGCCTGAAGGACTCCATCCAGGACAGCGGCGACGGCTACGGCAACGGCTTTACGTTCCGTACCTACAACAGCGGCGACATGCTCCATGCGTTGCATCGTGCAATCGACGGATATTACAACCGCGACGGCTGGAGAATTCTCGTGGAGCGCGCCATGCGCTGCGACAACAGCTGGGGCAAATCCGCCAACGAATACATCCGTTTGTACCGCGAACTTGTCAAAGAATGAAATTTGTGATAGAGTGTGTTTGAACATACACTCTGGCAAAAGGAAACAACCTGCCGGGTCTTTCGGCAGGTTGTTTTTGCTTTACAAGGGCCGGAAGGCCGGGAGGGACAAACGTGAAACGGAGAAGCGTCCTATTTCTTATGATAGCCGTCCTATTGCTTTTCGCTGTGGGATGTGCAGCGGGCCCAACGAAAACGGAGGAACCGAATTCGTCATCATCCAGTATGTCCGTTCCGTCGGAAAGCGAATCCAGCGCTCCTCCGGCCGAGACAGAGGAGCGACCAGAAGAGCCGGAGGGCAGTGCTTCCGAAGAGAGCGATGCTTCATCTTCGGGACAATCTGCTGTTCCAGCTGGGCCAGCAACGACGCAAGAGCTTTTTGCAGAGGGATATCCGGAGGCGCAGGAACTGCTGGAGAACATGACCCTGGAGGAAAAGGTGGCACAGGTATTCCTGTTCCGCTGCCCTTCGGAAAATGCGCTGGCGGCGGTGCAGACGTACCAGCCTGGCGGTTTTATGCTCTTTGCAAAGGATTTTGACGGCAAGACGGCCGAACAAATCCGTACGGAACTGGAATCCTACCAGCAGGCCAGCAAGATCCCGATGTTTTTGGCTGTGGACGAAGAGGGCGGTACGGTTGTGCGCGTCAGCCGCAATGCGAACCTTGCGCCAAAACCGTTCCAATCGCCGCAACAGGTGTTCCAATCGGGCGGTATGCAGGCCATTGTAGACGATACCGTCCAGAAGACGCAGTTGCTGCAATCGCTCGGGTTGAATGTCAACCTCGCGCCCGTGGCGGATGTATCCACCAACCCCGCCGACTTCATGTATGCGCGGACGTTCGGCCAAGGGGCGGCGGAAACGGCAGACTATGTGAAGAACTCCGTGGCCACGTACAACCAGCAGCGGATGGCCTGTGCATTGAAGCATTTTCCCGGCTATGGGAACAATGTGGATACCCACACGGGGATAGCGGTCGATCACCGTCCCTACGAGACGTTTATGGAATCGGACTTTTTGCCGTTTGCGGCGGGCATTGAAGAGGGCGCGCCGATGGTTCTGGTGTCGCACAACATCGTGAACTGCATGGATTCGGAGCATCCGGCCTCGCTTTCGCCCGAGGTACACCGGGTTTTGCGTGAGGACCTCGGCTTTACGGGGTTGATTTTAACCGATGATCTGTCGATGGAGGCGATCCCGGCATATACCGGAGGGGAAAACCCCTGTGCGGCGGCGATCAACGCGGGCAACGACCTGCTGTTATCCTCCGATTTGCAGGCGGATTACAACGCACTCTTGGCTGCTGTGCAAGACGGGACCGTGACGGAGGAACGGCTGGACGAATCGGTGCTGCGGATTTTGGCGATGAAATGCTGTACACAATATCAATTGGAAAGGGTTGTAGGATAGATGCGATTGACAGAAATGCAGGAAGAGTTGCTTTTGTGCATGCGGGGAGCCCGCTTCCCTATGGCGCGGTTTGAATTGCACAACGATGCAGAAAAAGAACTGGTTATGACCGCACTGGACAATGTGTATATGGAACACCCTGAGGAGGAAATGGGACTGGTCAAGAAGCGTGGGGAGGCCCTGCGCGGCTTGGAGGAACGTGGTTTGATTTCCATCGATTTTGACGCACCGGTTTGGGTGGCGGGCGACCATATCGTCTATTATAAAAGTAAAATTTACGAGCTGCTCTGCCATACGGCGTTGGAAGCGTCGCGCACGGTGGAGGGGTGCCTGTTCAATTTGCCCGTCCTGCGCAAAGGGTATGCGGAGCTGACGCCGCGCGGCCGTCAAGAGACGCGACGCTTGTTGGCCCGCCACCGTATGGAGCAGCACGGCTGAAGAAAAACGTGGCGCGTTGGCGAAGGCCGCCTTACGCCCAGTTGGATTGCCTTGATGCGGATGGCGGAAAAGGAGGTTTTGGGAATCTCTCAGTTTTTTCTACAGGGATAAAGAAGACGCAAAAACGCCGTTCCACGTTCTGTGGGACGGCGTTCAAACGATTGTTTGCATTTTAGAAGGGTTCCTGCTATAATGGGATTGATTTCCAGCGGTCACTTCCGGACGATCGAATGCAGGGCATGCGTTTTTTCTGCGGGCTTTTTCCCGCCGCCCATCCGGCCTTCCGCGTTTTGGATTAGATTAAACAGGGAAGAGGCAAAGAGCGGGTATTCTTCCGAGATCTGTTCCGGGGAGAGAAGCGGGGCTTGGTCTTTCCTTAGCCCTTCCATCTCGTCCACATCTTCCCCACAGGCGAGCGCCTCTGCATTGGAAATGGCGACGTCCTGCGCTGCGTTGGAGCGGCCGTCGCTCAACCGCTGCGGGACGGAGAACAAGCCCTGCGGATTTTTCCCGTTGGCCGAGTACAACAGGCGGAACGCCTTGTATACGGCAACGCTCAAAAAGGACGAAATCTCTGTGGTCAGGTGCTTGTTGTTGCATTTTTGCAGAATGCCATAGATCACATTCAGGGAATTGGCGATCAGCTTCTTATTTAAGGTGGGCAAAAGGCTGCCCTTAAACACATTTTCCTTGCCAGCGGCGTCCGGTTCCGGGAGATCCTCCACAGTGATCATAGCGCCGCTGCGGTGTGGGGAGCGGCCAAGGAGATAATCGGTGGAGACGTTGTAGAAGTCCGCGACCTTTACAACGAATTCAAGCCCACATTCCCGGATGCCCTTTTCGTAGTGGGAAAGCAACGCCTGGGAAACACCCAGCTGTTCCGCGGCGCTTTTTTGGCTTAAACCGCGCTCCTTGCGCAGCAGCGTGATAATCCTTGGAAAATGACTGTTCATGCTGTTCTCCACCCCTATGTTGGAAAGTATTTCAAGACGCGCTCCAAAGCGAGTGCATCCTATCAAATCATAAGCAAGAGCCGCGCAACCGCAAAATTCCAAAATCCTTTATGCTCTGCGTTTCCGCTGTAGATCAAAAGCCCCATTTCGACCCATTATTTGGCCGGGGCACACGCAGCGCGCGTCGAAAAAGCGTATTTTTTGCAGAATAACGTATAGTAAAGTATATACTAAATACAACATTTTGTAAACCACTAGATGCAGTGTGATTTGCTCGCTAAGACACAAGAACAAGTAGCAATGGAAATGTTATTTTGAAAGGTGGTGGACGGCGGGCAATAGGCTCCGCCGCTGTTTTATGAAATCCTATACCATTCATTTGATCCGGCATGGAATCACGGAGGGGAACCTGCTGGGGCAGTACATCGGCCGGACGGACCCCCCGCTCGCCGCGGAGGGGATTCGGGCTTTACAGGATCTCAAAGAAAAATACGAGTATCCCGAGGCGCAAGCCTATTACTGCAGCCCGATGCGCCGTTGTATAGACACCCTGCGCATCCTGTATCCAGAGGCAGAGCCCGTGCTGGTGGACGGTTTCCGGGAGTGCGACTTTGGTGATTGGGAAGGAAAGACCGCCAAGCAATTGGCCGAGGAAGACCCCAGCTTCTTGCAATGGATGGAGAGCAGCCACAGCGTGGCCCCGCCGAACGGCGAGAGCACCGGCGTGCTGGTGCAGCGCACCTGCGCCGCTTTTGAGAATCTGGTGGAGGAGCTGATGCGCTCCGGCACCACATCGGCCGTGGTTGTGGCCCATGGAGGCACGCTGATGTCCATCCTTTCTGCGTACGGCCTTCCGCGCGCCAGCTTCTATGACTGGATGACCGAGAACGGCTGCGGCTATTCCCTGCGGATTACGCCGGGCCTTTGGATGCGTTCCATGGTGGCAGAGGTGTATGATACTATCCCAGCTGGACGCAGCGCAAAGGGCGGCGACGAAAAATTCATCATCGACCTAGCGCGCGAGGCCGCGGACCGGACCTATCGCAACAAAGGCCAACAATTGGATGGAAAAAATGCGCCGCCGGAGGGTTGACATTTTCGGAAAGAAACGTTAATATTAATACTATAGAGAAAAGGCGATGACGGGAATAAGACTTGCGTTTTTTCTTCAGAGAGCCAGCGGGTGGTGCGAGCTGGTGCAAAGGCGCTTGTGTATAGCTCATCCCCGAGCTGCCGGTTTGACCCGCTGTGTAGGACCGGACGTATGGCTGCGTTATAAGCAAAGGCCTTGTTGGAGGCTGAAGGGCGCGTAAGCGCTGAATTTGGGTGGTACCGCGGATTTGTAAATTCGCCCCGAACTTTCGTTGGAAAGTTCGGGGCTTTTTTTATTCTATATAGGAGGACATTGCTATGTACGAAGGCTTTCACAAGTATATTCCCTTTCAACCGGTCCCGCTGCCGGATCGCACCTGGCCGGATAAAGTGATCACAAAAGCGCCCATTTGGTGCAGCGTCGACCTGCGCGACGGTAACCAGGCGCTGATCGACCCCATGAACCTCGAGGAAAAGCTGCGCTTTTTCCAAACGCTGGTGGACATCGGCTTTAAGGAGATCGAGATCGGCTTCCCGTCCTCTTCCGAGACGGAATACGAGATTTGCCGCACGCTGATCGACCGCAACCTGATCCCGGACGATGTGACCATCCAGGTGCTGGTGCAGGCGCGCCCGCACTTGATTAAAAAGACCTTTGAGGCCATCCAGGGCGCCAAAAATGTGATCGTACATTTTTATAATTCCACCTCGACTTTGCAGCGCAAAGTGGTGTTTAAGACCGATATGCAGGGCGTCATCGACATTGCCGTCAACGGCGCAAAGCTCATCAAAGAGCTCACCGACGAAGAGGTCGCCAGGACGGGGATGAACATCCGCTATGAGTATTCGCCGGAGAGCTTCTCCGGGACTGAGATGGACAATGCAGTCGCCATCTGCGAGGCGGTCATGGACGTCTTGCAGCCCACGCCGGAGAACAAACTGATCCTGAACCTCCCCAACACGGTGGAGATGAGCACCCCGAACCATCACGCGGATCAGATCGAATATTTCTGCCGCCATATCAAAAACCGCGACAGCGTCATCATCAGCCTGCATCCGCACAACGACCGCGGTACGGCGACGGCCGCCACCGAGCTGGGCCTCCTGGCAGGCGCGGAGCGTGTGGAAGGGACCCTCTTTGGAAACGGCGAACGCACGGGCAATGCGGACATCATGAATGTCGCGATGAATATGTATTCCCAGGGCGTGGACCCGGAGCTGGATTTCTCCAACATCCGTGAGATCCGTGAAATTTATGAAAAATGCACCCGCATGAAGGTGCATGACCGCCATCCCTATGCGGGCAACTTGGTGTTTACAGCCTTCTCCGGTTCGCATCAGGATGCCATCAAAAAGGGAATCGACTACATGCGCGAGCACGATACCCAGTATTGGGAGGTTCCATATCTGCCGATCGACCCGGCGGACGTCGGACGCAAATACGAGCCGATCATCCGCATCAACAGCCAGTCCGGGAAGGGCGGGGCTGCGTTCATCATGCAGCAGAGCTTTGGCTATGAACTTCCCAAGGCCATGCATCCGGAGTTTGGCGCGATGGTCAAGGCCGCCTGCGACGAAGCCGGCAGAGAACTCCTGCCGAACGAGATCTTCGACATTTTCCGCGCCCATTATCTGGACGTCAAATATCCGTACAATCTCAAGAAATACAAACTCTATGAAGAAAACGACACGGAAGGCGAGACCGTGGTACACTTTGAAGGCAATCTGCGCTTCCGCCATGAGGATCATCTGATCAGCGCGGCGGGCAACGGCCCGATCGACGCATTCTTCAAGGCGCTGCGCACCGTGGGCATCCACGACTATAAATTCGTCACCTACCGTGAACACGCCGTCTCAGAGGGCGCGGACTCTAAGGCAATTTCGTATATCCAGCTGACTGCGCCGGATGGCAGGACGGTCTTTGGTGTGGGTATGGACGGCAACATCAGTTTGGCGTCCATCAAAGGCATTATCTGCGCCATCAACCGCGCTTGCAGCGAGCAAAAGGACCCGGAGGGGGAAGCGAAGTAAGGAGTACCCTCCGTTCGAAAGAGGAAAGCGGAGACGGGTTTGTCTCCGCTAAAACCTTAAAAAGATGTTTTGCCAGATGAAAAATCTGATAAAGATTCAGAGATGCAAAGAAAATCGTTTGTGTGTTCGATTTGGAATATACACGATCGAATGATGTTATATAATTAGGAGGTACATTCAATGAATACATACAAAATTGTATTGTTGAAGGGCGATGGGATTGGGCCCGAAATCGTTGACCAGGCGGTCAAAGTGTTGAACAAAGCCGGGGAGAAGTTCGGCTTTGCGATCCAGTATGAGGAGGCCCTCTTGGGGGGAAGCGCGATTGACGCGGCAGGAACCCCGCTTCCACAGGAGACCATCGACAAATGCAAAGCTGCGGACTCCACGCTGCTGGGTGCAGTGGGCGGCCCTAAATGGGATACTCTGCCGGGGGACCAGAGGCCGGAAAAAGGGCTTCTGGGAATCCGCGGCGCCCTGGGGCTGTTTGCCAACCTGCGTCCAGCGGTTATTTTTGACGAACTGCGCGATGCCTCCCCGCTGAAGGCGGAGATCATCGGCGGAAAGCTCGACGTGATGGTGGTCCGCGAGCTGACCGGCGGCATCTATTTTGGAGAGCGCGGCCGCAAGGAGGTCAACGGCGTCCCGGCGGCGTACGATACCGAGATGTACACCGTGCCGGAGATCGAGCGCATTGCGCGCGTGGCGTTTGACATGGCCCGCAAGCGCGGCAAGAAGCTGTGCAGCGTGGACAAGGCAAATGTTTTGGAATCCTCCCGGTTGTGGCGTGCAACGGTTGCCCGCATCGGCGCGGAAGAGTACCCGGATGTAGAGCTCAGCAATATGTATGTGGACAACTGTGCCATGCAGCTGGTGCGCAACCCGCAGCAGTTTGACGTGATCGTCACATCGAATATCTTCGGGGACATCCTCTCCGACGAGGCCTCGATGATCAGCGGCAGCATCGGCATGTTGGCGTCCGCAAGCCTGGGCTCCGGAAAAGCGGGCTTGTACGAACCGATCCATGGCTCCGCCCCGGACATCGCGGGGACGGGCAAGGCGAACCCCCTGGCGACCATCCTGTCGGCTGGAATGATGCTCAAATACTCGTTGGACCAGCCGGAGGCGGCGCAGGCCATTGAGGATGCGGTTTCCGCTGCGTTGAAGCAGGCGCGTACGCCGGATATTGCTGCGGAGGGCCTTCGCACCGTCAACTGCACGGAGATGGGCGACCTGGTTTGCAGCCTTCTTTGAGAGGGATCACAGAAAGAGTTGGAGCGATTGAAAGAGTGGAACAGACAGCTTTGACCTTCCGGAAGGGTCTCAAGGACGGCATGCCCATCTGCCTCGGCTATCTCAGCGTATCCTTTGCCTTTGGCATCATGGCGACGCAAGGAGGGCTGCCGGTGTGGGTGGCGCTGCTGATCTCCATGACCAATTTGACGTCCGCGGGCCAGGTGGCAGGGACGCAGCTGATCCTGGCGGGCGGGACATATGTGGAGATTGCGGTCACAACGTTTATCATCAATATCCGCTACATGTTGATGTCGCTGTCCCTTTCGCAAAAGGTGGAGTCGCGGATGACGAATCTGGAGCGTTGGGTGTTGGCCTTTGGGATTACGGATGAGATTTTTGCGGTTGCCATCCAGCAAAAGGAGGAAGTCAACGCAAAATATTTATCCGGCTTGGTGATTACGCCCTATGTGGGCTGGGCCCTTGGAACCCTGCTCGGCGCGACCGCCACGGGCCTTTTGCCGGATTCCCTGCGCAACGCCCTGGGGATTGCGATCTACGGCATGTTTATTGCGATTATCATCCCGCCTGCGTGCAAGGCAAAGCCCATCGCCATGGTGGTGCTGCTTGCGACGGTTTTGAGCTGCTGCTTCAAGTGGCTGCCCATCCTGAACCAGATTTCCTCGGGCTGGGTGATTATCATCTGCGCGGTTGTGGTATCCGCTTACGCGGCGGCGCGCTATCCGATCGATGACGAGCCAGCGCCGGAAAAGGCAGGTGGGACGGGATGACGTTCGACTTGCAGCGGGTGCTGCTCTCCGTGGCGATCATGGCGGTGGTGACGTATATCATCCGCGTATTGCCGTTGGCCATTTTTAAAAAGAAAATACAAAACCGGTTTATCCGATCCTTTTTGGCCTACGTGCCCTATGCGGTACTGGCGGCCATGACCTTTCCGGCGATCCTGTTCTCCACCGCGGAAGCGGTGACGGTGCAGAGCGTCGTCAGTGCGGCTGTAGGGTTATTGGTAGCCCTGGTGCTGGCATACAAAGACAAGGGATTGCTCACGGTCGCCGTGGGAGCGACGGCAGCGGCTTTCCTGGTGGAACAGATTACAAGGATTTTTTCGGTATAAAAGGGAAAAGTGGACGATGCGCGCGGCTCGTCCACTTTTCTTATGGCCCTATTTTTAATATCCAAAGGTTCCGTTGAGCGATTCGTCGTTTTCGATCCAGTCGGACACGGGGACGGTGACAAACTCCTTCTTGTTCAGCCGGATGACCACGCGGGCAATGCCTGCGTTGATGATCTGCCGTTTGCACATGGAGCAGCTGGAGGGATTTTCCACATATTCGCCCGTCTTGGCGTCCTTTCCCACCAGGTATAAGGTGGAACCGATCATTTCCCGCCGTGCGGCGCTGATGATCGCATTTGCCTCTGCATGGACGGAGCGGCAGACTTCATAGCGTTCCCCGCGCGGAATGCCGAGCGCTTCCCGAATACAGACGCCGGTGTCGATGCAATTCTTTCGTCCGCGCGGCGCGCCGTTATAGCCGGTGGCGACAATTTCGTCGTTTTGGACGATGATTGCCCCAAAGTTGCGGCGCAAGCAGGTCCCGCGCTCCGAGACCGTTTCCGCAATATCTAGGTAATAATTTTCTTTATCTGTTCGGATCATACGTTCCCTCTTTTCTCTACTTGTTTTTATCCACTTCTATGATAGGGGATTTTCGTCCAGGAATCAATGGCATTCCAGGAATTTCTATGCTATAATATCGGAAACAGGGATGCGTTTATGTGCTTCCGAGGGGAGCCGTATCCCTTGGAACAAGTGGAAGCGCAGGCCGTTTGGGATTTGACGGTGAAAAGGAAGGGCGATGGAAGTTGTGGCGCGCCCTTTTCGCAGGGTCCCGGACGGCATGGAATATTTGCCCTTATAAGGGCGTTCGGAGGAAATCGTTTTGCAGGAGACATACAGGTTGTCCGACCCATCTGCGGTGAAATCGCTGCTTGCAAGGCACGGCTTCACCTTTTCCAAATCGCTGGGACAAAATTTTCTCATCAACCCTTCCGTGTGTCCCCGCATGGCGGAGGAGTGCGGGGCAGGCCCCGGCACCGGCGTGTTGGAGGTTGGCCCCGGCATCGGCGTGTTGACCGTCGAGCTAGCCAAACGTGCGGAAAAGGTGGTCTCCATTGAGCTCGACAAACGCCTTTTGCCCGTGCTGCACGAGACGCTGGGCAATCACCCAAATGCAAAAGTGGTGAACGATGATGTTCTCAAAGTCGATCTGCAACGGCTTTTACAGGAAGAATTCGCGGGGATGGACGTGGTGGTGTGTGCAAATCTGCCGTACTATATCACGTCGCCCGTCATCATGCGGCTGCTGGAGGAGCGGTTGCCCATCCGGGCCTTGACGGTGATGGTGCAGAAGGAGGCCGCGCAGCGGTTGTGTGCGCCGCCGGGCACGCGGGCCTGCGGCGCGGTAAGCGTAGCGGTGCAGTATTACGCCGAACCGCGCGTACTGTTCCAGGTGTCCCGGGGAAGCTTCCTGCCGCCGCCGAATGTGGATTCCACCGTCATCCGGCTGGATGTGCGGGAGCAGCCGCCGATCTATGTGCCGGATGAGAGACGCTTTTTTGCCCTGGTGAAAGCGGCGTTCGGCCAGCGGCGCAAGACCATTCTGAATGCCGTGTCCGCGGGCTTATCGGTTCCCAAGGAGCAGGTGTCCAACGCCTGCACAACGGCGGGAATCTCCCCGACCGCCCGTGCAGAGCAGCTTTCGATGGAGCAGCTGGCCGCTCTCTGCTGTGCCATCGAATCGAAATGATGGGAGGCGCAACGATGTCCGATCATAAACTTGCGTTTATCTTTTTTGAAAGCGGAATGATCTTCTGTGTGGTCGCCATGATCCTTGGGCCCGTCGGGGTAGAGATCTGGTCTGTCGCCTGTTCGGTGGTCGCCATTATCCTGGCGTGTATGGGGATCTACTTGGCGTTTTGTAGCTGGAATGAAGTCCCGCCGGTAAGGAAAAAGACGGCGCCGGGCGGCGGGGAATCCCTGCCAAACCAGGGGGGGTCCGAGGAAAGCGCCCAAATGGAGACGGTGGAACCCCTGCATATGCCCTTAGAGGATGGTTCCTTCTCCGCAGATACATCCATGGAACACCCGGAAGCGGAGAACAAATGAATATAGAGGCGGTGGCCAAACAAAAATCGCGTGCCGCTTTGCTTTACAAAATGATACGCCCCGAAGCCGGTAAAAGAACTGCTTCGGGGCGTATTTTTTGGAAAATTATGATTAGCAAGCGATATTAATAAAGAATGGCGCCATATTTGGCCGCAAGAGGTTCCAACACCTCATCCTCAATCTGGCATTCGCTATCGACGATCAAACGCCCCTGGAAGTACCGCAGGGCGGCGTCCAACACCGGCGCACTGTCGCAATGCACGGCGATGGGAAGACGGGTCATACCGCTGTTTTCCGCAAGGAGCAAAGCGTCGTCCAGGCTTTCCACTTCCACCAGGGCCGTGTTGCAGCGGTCGTCTTCGAGATCGATCAGATCGTCGGCCAAATGGCTGGTACAGGCCAGAGGTTCGCTGAACGCAATGTCGTCGCCGAGGAAGAACGCCTCCGTCTCAATGGTAGCGGCGTAACAGTCGGGTTCCTCCGGAATTTCCGGTTCGCCGAACTCCTGCACGACCTCTTTTAAGGCCGCGATATGTTCCGGGGTCGAATCGTCATGCCCGCCGACAATGCGCGCGCCGGCCTGCATCAACAGGCGCATCTTTTGCGCAAACGATTCCGGCGTGAGGAGCGTTTCGTCAGAGCTTCGCACATCCGGCTTTGCAATGATGGGAACGGCCGTATGCAGGCGGACTTCTTCGATCAGCGGGAGCATGGGGTCCAGCAGGCAATTCAGCCCGATGGCGTCCACGCCCATGGCCTGTAGGGTGATGACCACCGGGAGCAGGGAGCTCCCGGTCACCGTGTGGCCGCTTTCGTCCACAGCAATCGTGACAAACACCGGCAGGTCGGTTGTCCGCGCCGCGAGCACGGCGGCACGCATGTCGGCCAGGGAGGTCTGCGATTCGATGGCGATGAAATCCACCCCCGCTTTGTCCAAGGCCCGGATCTGCTGGCGGTATAAATCATAGATGTCGTCAAAATCGGCTTCCCCATACGGTGGGACAAACAGGCCGCTGGGACAGACGCTTCCGCCCACCAGGACCCCGCGCGGTTTTGCAACGCTTTGGGTCAAATGGACCAATTCGGCGTTGAGCTCTGCCACGCGCCCTTCCAGGCCGTAGGCGGCGAGCAGCGAGGCGTTCGCCCCAAACGTCGGGGCGAGGACCGCTTGGGAGCCCGCATCGATGTATGCGTTCTGCAACGACCGCAGGGCATCGGGATGCTGCAAAATCCACTGTTCTGCGCCGATCCCGCCGAGGCGGTATATGTCCGCCGGCATACCGGCTGCCTCTAATGCAGTGCCGGTGGCGCCGTCCAACAACATAGGTAACGGATAAGGGAAATCTTCCATGGTTTTGTTCTCCTGTAAGGCTTCGTTTGAACCGGAATCACATGGATTCGGGCGCTGAAATCTTCAGCAGGGATAGCACGTTCCGGATGACCGTTGCGGCTGCCTCGCACAGGCAGATGCGCGCGGCGCGGAGGTGATCCTCTTCATCCTTTACGCGGCAGGTATTGTAGAATTTATGGAAAAGCGTGGCCAGCGTGATGACGTAGCGCGTGATACGCGCGGGGTCATAGTCTTTGGCCGCTGCGACGATCTCATCCGTATAGGCGGAGAGATGGCGGATGAGGTCGATCTCCTCCTGCGTATTCAGCAGGGCGAGCTCCTCATCGGTGCAGGCGCGTGGTTCAATGCCCTCGGCTTTGAGCGCCTTCAAAATGCTGCAAATGCGCGCGTGCGCATACTGCACATAATAGACCGGGTTCTGTGCATCCTGCTGGACCGCAAGGTCGAGGTCAAAATCCATCTGGGAGGTCGCTTCGCGCATGTTGAACAGGAAACGCGCGGCATCCACGGGCACTTCGTCCAGCAGGTCGGCCAGTTGGATGGCTTTGCCGGTGCGCTTGCTCATGCGCACCACTTCCCCGTTGCGGACCAACCGCACCAGCTGGATCAAAACAATGTCCAGCTTGCTGCCGTCCAGCCCGACAGCGTCCATGGCGGCTTTCATACGGGCCACATGGCCGTGGTGGTCGGCGCCCCAAACGTCGATGCAGCGGTCAAAGCCGCGCTTGGCGAATTTGTTGCGGTGGTATGCGATGTCTGCGGCAAAATAGGTGGGGTTGCCGTTCTGACGGACCAGCACCTCGTCTTTTTCCGCGCCAAAGGTGGTTGCGCGATACCAAAGCGCGCCCTCCTTGTCGTAGGTCAGGCCCTTGTCTTTCAGAATCTGAATGGTCTCCTCCAGCTCGCCGTCGTTGTGCAGCTTGCTTTCCAAGAACCACTCGTCGTATTGGATGCCGTATTTGGCGAGGTCAGCTTTCATCTTCGCAATGTTGCGCGGCAGTGCAAACTCCACCAGGGCCTTGCGGCGGTCTTCCGGCGCTGCATCCACATAGCGGTCGCCGAATTCCTCTGCAAACTGCGCGGCACGCTCCTTGATGTCGTCGCCGTGGTAGCCGTCCTCCGGGAATTCCACGGCGTCCTCGCCTTTATAAATCTGCAAATAGCGTGCTTCCAGGGAATTGCCGAATTTTTCGATCTGGTTGCCCGCGTCGTTTACATAGAATTCGCGCCATACGGAATAGCCCGCCGCATCCAGCACAGCCGCTAGGCAGTCGCCAAGGGCGCCGCCGCGCGCGTTGCCCATGTGCATGGGGCCGGTCGGGTTGGCGGAGACAAATTCGACCATGATCTTTTTGCCCTGCCCGTAGTCGCTACGGCCGTATTCCGTGCCGAGCGCTTCAATATCCTTGAGCACGTCTACATAGAACTGCTTGCTCAGGAAAAAGTTGATGAAGCCGGGTCCTGCGATTTCGAAGCGGTCAAAATAGGTGCCGTCCAGGGACAGGTTGTTTGTGATTGCCTCCGCGATTTTGCGGGGCGCTGCATGGAATGCACGCGCGCTTACCATGGCGGCGTTGGTGGCCCAATCGCCGTGGGCCCGGTCCGCGGGGACCTCAATGGAAAATTCGGGGATATCCGCCTGCGGCAGTTCGCCGTTGGCGCAGGCCTTTTCCATGGCCGAGCGGATGGTATTCCTCAGTTCAGTGGTCGCCTGTTGCACGAGTTTCGACATCTTTATTTTCTGCCTCCTTGATGGTAATCAAAATTTCATTGGAGCTGGACAGGTTGGAATTGATGTCCAGCGTATAGCGCACCTCCAGCTTGCCGCCTTCGTCCGTCAGGTTGGAGTGAAGCTGGCTGGTGAAGATCCCAATCATCATGTTTCCATAGCCGGTGTCGTACTGGCAGAGGTGGCGCTTGCCGTTTTCCAGCACCAAGCGGGTGCTCCCCGCACCGCGCATGAGGGTCACTTTGTCGTTCCCTTCCACCTTGAGCACGGAGGTCACCGGTTTCCCATTGACTTCGCTGTCGTATTCTTTATAGGTAATATATCGGTTTTTCCCTTTTTTTACATAGGAACCGAGCGTGGTCACCTGGACTTCCCCGGTTTCCCCGTCCACCTGTTGGCGGCCTAAGATAGAAATCAGATAATTTTCCTGCATCTTTACATTCCCCCTCGAATGGGTCAATAGCGGTCGATGTCGATCTGGTGGACCTCCTGCCCGATGTCCCGGCCGAGAAAAATGCCCGCGATCTTGGAGAAATCCGCCATTCGGTCGCTCACATAATAGGAACACTGTCCTTTGGAGGTCCGGCCGGAAAGCAGGCCGCTTTCTTCCAGCTGTTTCCTACAGCAAAACGCGGTTTCCCGCCCGCTGTTAATCAGCGTAACCCCCTTGCCCATGATGGAACCGATGATCCGGCTGATGATGGGATAATGGGTACAGCCCATGATGAGGGTATCCACCCCAGCGTCCCGCAGTTCGCCGAGATAGCGCTCCGCCACCAGGCGGGTTACCGGTTCGTCCTCTTCGATAAAGCCGCTTTCCACCAGCGGGACGAAAAGCGGGCAATCGCGGTCAAACACTTGGATCTGTGGGTCGATTTCCGCGAGCACCCGGCGGTAGGAACCGCTGTGGATCGTTGTGGAGGTTCCGATCACGCCGACGCGCTTGTTGTGCGTAGCAAGCGAAGCGGCGAGGGCTGTAGGGTATAGGACGTCGATGATTGGAAGGTCCTGCGGCTTTTTCAGGCGTCCAACAAGGGAGCTGATGGTCCCACAGGCGATGACAATCATTTTCACTTGCTTTTCTTCCAGGAAGTGAATGTCCTGCGCTGCGTATTTTATAAGGGTTTCCTGGCTGCGGGAGCCATAGGGCACACGCCCGGTGTCGCCAAAATAGACGATGTCTTCCTGCGGCATGATCTCCAGAAGCTCCTTGACCGCGGTCAGGCCGCCGAGCCCGGAATCGAATACGCCGATTGGTCGGTTATCCATTGTTATTCCTTATCCCTTCCGGCCTTATTTTTGAAATGCGAGTTGAATCAGCTGCTCCAGCAGCTCCGGGATAGAAACCCCGCACGCCTCCCAGAGCTTGGGGTACATGCTGATGGAGGTAAAGCCCGGCAGGGTATTGAGCTCATTGAGCAGGATTTCGTTCCCGCCGCGCACAAAGAAGTCCACGCGGGCCAGGCCGGTGCAGCCCAGCAGCCGGTAGGCACGCTCCGCAATGTGGCGAAGCTCGTCGGCAACCTCCGGCGCCAGGTGCGCGGGGATATAGAGCTGGGAGGTGCCGTTCTTGTATTTGTCGTCGTAATCGTAAAAGTCGGCGGAGGGGGCGATTTCGCCCACGATGGAGGCCTTCGGGACCTCGTTGCCCATCACCGCGCACTCGACTTCCTGGCCCACGATGCATTCTTCGATGACCACCTTGCTGTCTTCATGTGCAGCCTTGGCGACCGCGGCATCCAATTCCGCTTCGGATTCCACCTTGCTCACGCCCACCGAGGAACCGGCATTTGCCGGTTTCACAAAGACCGGATAGCCGAGGCGCGCTTCGACCTTGCGCTTGATTTTCCCCACGCCTTCTCCGGCATAGTTGCATGCGAAGAACCAGAGGTAGTTGGCCTGGTGGATGCGTGCCCCGGTCAACAGGGCGCGGGTGACCGCCTTATCCATACAGACGGCGGAGGCCAGCGTGCCGCAGCCGACAAAGGGGATGCCGGCCATTTGGAACAGCCCCTGGATGGTTCCGTCCTCGCCGTTTTTGCCGTGCAAAACCGGGAACACAACGTCCACCTTGATAATCTCACAGGCATGGCCGCCGTCCAGGGCAACCAGCCCGCCCACAGAGCGGTCCGGCGAGAGGAACGCAACGCGGTTGCGCGGGTTTTGCTCCCATGCGCCGCTTACGATGTCGTCCGTGCTGCTGTCGGTCAGGAACCAGCGGCCGGCCTTGTCGATGCCAATGAGAATGATTTCATATTTTTCTTTTGGAATGTTATCAATAACGCATTTTGCAGAAAGTCGGGAGACCTCATGCTCCGAGGAACATCCGCCGAAAATCACGGCAATCCTGCGTTTTTCCATACGATATTACCTCCTGATTGTTCGGGGACTCGCGTGTTTCGAATGTGCTTTTGATCACGCGGACCCTTGAATATATATGATAACACACGGCTACCATCTGCGCAATCACTACATTTGCCAACGCCGCAGGCGGCTGAGAAAAATTGCTGGGTATTTCGCCCATAATTCGCCAAGGGAAGCGGTGTAGGAACGATAAATAGTATGGTGACAAAAAAATAAATATGTAGTATAATCAACACAAATACGGATCAGAACAGCCGGAGCATGGAAGGAAAACACCGGCTTTGATAGAGCAGGAGTGATAATTGTTGGATCAGAAGGCATTTGACCTGATTGTAGAGAAGACGGGCGCAGCGCTCACCCCGCAGGGGTTCCAGCGGGACAAGGACGGCGAGAATGAAACCACGGCGCTGTTTGTCGGCGAGAGCGTGGCGTACAGCGTCTTTTTTGACGAAGAGAAGAAGCAGTTTGAGCTGCGGGCCTGCGCAATGACGGACGATGGCCCCGACGAGAAATGGAAGATCCTTTCCCGGTGGCTGTTTGAGCCGGAAGAGCGGCCGCTCGCCGAAGCGGAGAGCATTGCCAACGACTTTGTCGAGACCATCGAGGGCCCCCGCCGCGTGGCTGCCGTGCAGACGGCAAAGCGCAAGGCAAAGGGCGGCGAAAGCAATGCGGACCCGTTGTTCTTCTACAACCGCCTTGTAGGAATTTTCCCGGATCTGCGCGAAGAGATCACAGAGGAACGCTCCTGGTACGGTATGGTGCGCGGCGTGACCTTTGCAAAGGAGCACGTGCTGCCCAAGATCGAATCGCTCCTATCCTCAGGAAGGCCGGAGCAGATCAAGCGCCTTTGCGATATCCTGGGGGATATGTATGCCGCAGGCGACATGGATGTGCGCTCGATCATCACGATCGTATTGCTGAACGGGATACACGATCCGGAAACGGTGGAGCAGAAGATGGTGCCGCAGTTCCGCAAGGAGCTGCAAGAGGCATACCGCGCGGGTAAAAAGTACCGCGGGAAAACGGTGAAACCGGAAAAGAAGAAGAAACAAAAGAAATATTCTGCAGAGACATTGAACGACCTGCGGTAAGGGCGCCTGGTTTTCAGGGCCTTAAAACGGAAACATTGCGCCGTTGGGGACCTACATTTGGAATGTCCCCAGCGGCGCATGCCCTGTTTCAGGCCTGAAATCCCTAGGAAACATGCGGAATTTTCGCAGGTTTTTCGAAAAATCCCTTGACCGCCGGGCGCGGGTATGGTATAGTAATCTTACCTCATGAATTGGGGTTCTTTTTTTGTACCCTTTTTTGAGGGAGGCTGTGGACCTGTAAAAAGTGGGTCCGGGGAGCTGTGCAGCCGCACAGGTCCTTGAAAATTGTTCCGTATAACGGGAGGTGCCGTCATGAGAGTGAAAATCGTATTAGCCTGCACAGAGTGCAAACAGCGCAACTACAACACAATGAAAAACAAGAAGAATGATCCGGACAGACTTGAGATGAACAAGTACTGCCGTTTCTGCAGGAAGCACACGCTTCATAAGGAAACGAAGTAAGCCGGACGGAGGGACAGAAAATGCCAGAGAATACCGAGAAGACCGTCAAAGACACCGAACAGGCTGTTAAAGCTGAAAAGCCGGCAAAGACGGAAAAGTCGGACAAGAAAGAGAACAAAAAAGAAAATGTATTTGTCCGCTTTTTCAAGAACACAGGCAAGTTCCTTCGCGATGTCAAAAACGAGGTCAAAAAAATTGTGTGGCCAACCCCAAAGTCTGTGTTTAAAAACACAGGTGTTGTCCTGGTGACGATCATCGTCGTCGGCCTGGTCATTTTTGGCTTGGACACCGCATTCATGAACCTGCTGGGATTGATTATGAATATCGCCTAAGCAGGAAGCGGAGGAATGGTTATGCCCGAAGAAGGAAAATGGTACGTTGTTCATACCTATTCCGGGTATGAAAACAAAGTGGCATCCAACCTTGAAAAAACGGTTGAGAACCGTCAATTGCAGGATCTGATCCAGGAGATCCGCGTGCCCACGGAAACGGTTACCGAGATCAAGGATAACAAAAAGCGCGATGTGGAACGCAAGATCTTTCCCGGATATGTTCTGGTCAAAATGGTTCTGACGGACGAGTCCTGGTATGTTGTGCGCAATATCCGCGGATGTACCGGATTTGTCGGGCCGTCCTCCAAACCGATCCCGCTCACCAACGAAGAGGTGGCGCGGCTTGGAGTGGAGAAGCGCGAGGTGGAAGTCAACTATGACGTAGGCGATTCCGTCCAGATCGTCGATGGTCCTTTGGAGGGCTTTGTCGGCACCGTGGAGGAAGTCGACCTGGAAAAGAACCGCGTCCGCGTTACGGTGAGTATGTTTGGACGTGAAACGCCGGTGGAGCTGGAGCTCGACCAGGCGGAAACAATGGATTAAGGGCCTTTTCCGGAAGGTCCGGGCGCTGGGCGGCTCCCAGCGCGCTGATAAGATGGTAATATGCGGGGAACCGCTTATTATGAGGGACGAAGTCCCCTGGGGAGCAGGAACAGAAGCTTCCCCTGTGGGAGGAACGGGTGAAACGCCTGTTCCGCCATTTACCACAAATTTTGGAGGTGCAAATAATGGCTCAAAAGGTTACGGGCTTGATTAAGCTCCAGATACCGGCTGGCAAAGCAACGCCGGCGCCGCCTGTTGGACCGGCTCTCGGTCAGCATGGCGTCAACATTATGGCGTTCACAAAGGAATTCAACGAGCGTACAAAGGGAGACGCGGGACTGATTATCCCTGTCGTCATCACGGTCTATGCGGACCGTTCGTTTACGTTTATCACCAAGACGCCGCCTGCGGCTGTTCTCATCAAGAAGGCCTGCGGAATTGAAACCGCATCGGGCGAGCCGAATAAGAAAAAGGTTGCAAAGATTACCCGTGAGCAGGTCAAGAAGATTGCCGAACAGAAAATGCCCGACCTCAACGCTGCTTCCGTCGAATCTGCCATGAGCATGATCGCGGGCACTGCACGCAGCATGGGCATCGAAGTCGTAGATTGATCACCCGGGTGGGAGGAACAAATCCGATTTTACCACTCAATAGGGAGGAAAACCAATGAAACACGGTAAAAAATATGTCGACAGCGCAAAGCTGATCGACCGTTCTAAGTTCTATGATACGAACGAAGCGCTGGAACTCTGCGTAAAGACTTCCACCGCGAAGTTCGACGAGACGGTGGAAGTCCATGTCAAACTGGGCGTTGACAGCCGTCATGCGGACCAGCAGGTCCGCGGTGCCATCGTTCTGCCGAACGGCACTGGTAAAAGCGTGCGCGTTCTGGCAATCTGCAAGGGCGACGCTGCAAAGGACGCGGAAGCGGCTGGCGCAGAGTTTGTCGGTGCAGAAGAGATGGTGCAGAAGATCCAGAGCGAGAACTGGATGGATTTTGACGTGCTGATCACGACTCCGGATATGATGGGTCTGGTTGGCCGCCTCGGTAAGATCCTCGGTCCCCGCGGCTTGATGCCGAACCCGAAGGCTGGTACTGTTACCCGCGAAATCGGCAAGGCAATCGCAGACGCAAAGGCCGGTAAGATCGAATACCGCCTCGATAAGACCAACATCATCCACTGCGTCATTGGTAAGGTCTCCTTCGGCGCTCAGAAGCTGGAAGAGAACTTCGATGCACTCATCGGCGCCATCATCAAGGCAAAGCCGGCTGCTGCAAAGGGCCAGTATATCCGTTCCTGTGTGGTCGCTACCACGATGGGCCCGGGCGTCAAGATGAACCCGAACAAAGTTGGCGCTGGTGCTTGACAAGGGCGATTCCCTGTGTTAAGATAAATACTGCTTTCCCGCAATTTGGAAAGCGAATTCGTTGCTGTCCTTTATTCAAAGACAGCAGGCGCATTGCGTAATGGGGTTTCCCAGCCTGCCGAGGATAGAGCTACAGAACATGTTTTGCTGGATTGTACAGCGTAAAAATGTGTTTTATGCCCTTCCCGGTTTGGGAAGGGCTTTTTCTTTGCTCCGTCCCCATGGGAATGTAATTTTGGTTACGGAGGTGAATCCATTTGCCAAGCGAGAAGGTATTGGAACAAAAGAAGCAAATCGTTGCGGAACTTTCCGAGAGCCTGAAGAACTCCTGCATCGGCGTGATCGTCAACTATAAGGGCATCACCGTTGCGGAGGATACAAAGCTTCGTAAGCAGCTGCGTGAGACCGGCGAGTACAAGGTTGTCAAGAACACGTTGTTGAAGCTGGCCTTGAAGGATGCTGGGATTGAAGGTCTGGACTCCGTCCTGGAGGGCACGACTGCAATTGCTCTCAGCAAAGATGACTACACCGGCAGCGCAAAAGCTCTGTGCGATTTTGCCGATAAGAGCAAGACGTTTGAAATCAAGGCTGGTTTCGTAGACGGAAAGGTCATCGATGTAGAGGCAGTTAAGAGCCTTGCAAAGCTCCCGTCCAAGGAAGTCTTGGTCGCACAGGCTTTGTCCGGCTTGAATGCGCCGATCACCGGCTTCGTCACGGTCTTGAATGGCACGATGAAGGGCCTGGTTGTCGCATTGAATGCTATCGCAGAGAAACAAGCTGCGAATGCATAATCGTTTTTATTTGTCCAGCGCCGCAGGCGCACAAAATTTAAATTGAAAAATGTGGAGGTATTATCATGTCTGATAAAGTTGTTAAGCTGATTGAAGATGTTAAGGCACTCACCGTTCTGGAGCTCTCCGAGCTCGTTAAGGCTCTCGAAGAGGAGTTCGGCGTTTCCGCTGCTGCTCCGGTTGCTGTTGCTGCTGCTCCGGTTGCGGGCGCTGCTCCGGCTGCTGAAGAGAAGACCGAGTTTGACGTCGTGCTGAAGAGCGCTGGCGGCAACAAGATCGCGGTCATCAAGGTTGTCCGCGAGATCACCGGCCTGGGCCTGAAGGAAGCGAAGGAAGTTGTTGACAACGCACCGAAGGCTGTTAAGGAAGGCGTTTCCAAGGACGATGCGGACGCAATCAGCAAGAAGCTGACCGAGGCTGGCGCAGAAGTCGAAGTAAAGTAATTTCTTTTTCACAAGAAGAAAACCTGTCTGTGGATTAACTCCACAGACAGGTTTTTTGTTGCAAAAAAATCCCCGGCTTTGCCGGGGATTTGGCTATGAGGGAACTTTCCCAGACGAATCCCCTCCTTTAAAGAGGTATTCTGCCGCAGTTCTGTAAAATTCCCATTTTCATATTAGGGGACAGGTTTTAGAACGCAAGAATAATGTTGAGGAATACCCAAATGATCTCGACAACAAAGCCGACGATTGTGCCGATAAGGTTACAGATAAATGCATTCTTGAGTTTCTTTTCCTGTGCTTCCGCCGTCATTTCGTTCTTGGAAGTGACCGTGAAAACCAGGCCAACGATGCCCAATGGCAGGCAGCAGCAAACCAAATTGACGATGGACCAGACCAACAGGCCAGTATAATTTTTGGGGTTGCCATTGTTCGGGACCGCCGGATAGGGGGTATAGACAGGCGGCTGCTGGGAAGGCTGCGCATTGTATCCCTGAGGCGGGGTATTGCTATTTGGCTGCTGGGAATCCGAGGGCGCTTTTACATAGGGTTCTGTTTGGGCTGTATTCTCAACGGTGTCGGGCTGTTTCCCCAGGTCATACGAGCACGTCGGGCAGAATTTTACGCCTTCCGGCAATGGGCTGCCACATTTTGGACAATTCTTCATGTTCTTTTCCTCCTGCTAAAAATATAAAAGATTCTTATACTGGATAGGGAACCTACTAAGCGAAAAATAGAGTCAGATCCAACAATCGTGTGGGGTACCATCGAGACGATTGGGATATTTCCGCCTTTGGGTACTATCTTAAGGTGAAAAAATAGGATATCCGGATGTCTGCGGCAGCCAATCTGCTTCCCTTTTAAAAAGCTTTTCGGTTATCCATATATGTACTGTAGTTCTGTCAGAGAATCGAACACCGGTATACCCTGTATCGATTTCTTCCACATGGAGGGGAGATCCCGCGCTTTTTCGGAGACGATTATCAAGGCGCCAACCAGGAAAAAGGAAACACAGGAATGTTTCGCAGAATCCAGAAGAGAATGATCAACAGCATAACGCTATTGTACACCGATAGGCGAATACGAAAAAACGGCAGTGGGTCCTTTTGAAAGACAAAATGGATGTATTGCTTTACCAGATAATACACGATAAAAGGGAAAACCAGCAAGAAGAAGGCATTATAGTGGAGGGCCGCAAGGATGTCCCCATGAATCAGCGAGGACAATGCGCGTCCAGCCCCACAGCCTGGGCAGTAAAGGCCCGTCAACTGGTAGAACACGCAAACAAACGGGCTTCCATAATGATAAAGATAGAATAGGCCTCCCAAGGCCGCCAAGGGAGCGCCAATTCCTACAAGCGCCCGCAAGCAACGGGAACGACTTGGCTTCATAGACCATGCTCCCTTAAACAATTTGTTCACAATTAATATAGCATTTTTACTTAAAAATGTCAAATATATCTCGGAGATTTAAGAGTAAAATAGTTATTATTGACTATTTTAAAGGTTTCTAGCAAATACATATGCATTACATACGGCGATATTTCTTAATTTTGCGGAGATTCTTTTTCTTACGGTTATAAATCAATGCAAGGACCACATAGATGAGAAGTAGGAAAAGAATGATGCCGGCGATCACGAGGAACCAAGTGGAGGTAAAGATCGACTTAACGGTATCCGCAGAATGCAACAGCTCGCTGCGCTCCACTGACTCCGCTGCCACCAGATCGACCGTGGCGAGATCTTGTCCCGCGTAGCTCAAGGTCGCTGTGCCAATCTTCTGCCCCTTCTTGACTGGCGCTTCAATTTCCTCCGGTACATTCTTGGTCAGGATGATGCTGGATACATCTACGCTGTCCGGCATAATGGTGGAATAGTTTTTGGCGGGCACCAGCAACAGCTTATCCTTGTTCCAGGCGTATTTCAGGTCGATTTCCCCGACCGCGTCTTCGCTGTTTAAAACATCCTTCATGCTGAGGCTGTTAAACGCCCATTCGTATAAATTCTTGGAATCGATCATCTCACCGCGGGTCGAGATTTTATTGCCGTTTTCATCCACACTGGGCGAGCCCAAGGCAACACACATATAGCTATAACCGCCCCTCGTCGCGGTGGAGACCAGGCAATACCCCGCCTGGTCATGCGAGCCGGTTTTGATGCCGCGTGCATAGCGGTAATAGAGGTCTGGGTCCAGGTTTGGATCGATCAGGCGGTTCGTGGTCACCAGCGTGCGCTCTTGCCCGGCCTCCGGGCCGCCGACCGGGGTATAGGTATAGCGGGTCTGGTCACAGATGTCCGTAAAATGCGGCAGGGACATCGCGTATTTGGTAATGAGATAGAGATCGTGCGCTGTAGTATAGTGTTCGTCGTCATGCAGCCCATGCGGGTTGGTGAAATGGGTGTCCTGGCAGCCAAGCTCCTGTGCCTTTTGGTTCATCAGATCGACAAAGGCGGCAACGTTGCCATTGCTCACGTAATCCGCCAACACCAGGGCAGCGTCATTTCCGGAAGGGACCATCATGCAATTGAGCAGCTGCATCACCGTAAGGACATCGCCTTCCTTAATCCCGGAAAGGGAGCTTCCCGTGCCCAGCAGTTGGTCGACGACCTCCTTGGTCACGGTAACTTGGGTGTTGTCGAGATCCTGGATTTGCTCACTGACGATGATAAAGGTCATGATCTTGGTGGTAGAAGCAGGCTCCCGCCGGGCCGTGGCATTTTTTTGGTAGACGATCGTATCCGTATCCAGATTCACCAGCTCGATGGCCGCCGAATAGGTTTCAAAATCAATGTTAAAGGTAGCGGCGCTCGCCGGGGCTGCTGGAAGCATAGAGCACAGCACCAAAAAGAAACACAGAATGGGAAAGAGCTTTTTTTTCATGGAACTTTTGCCTCCAATGTGATATGATAATAAAATATATAGCATCGTTGTGCAGCGCACATGCATCATCGATTGCATAAAATAGCCTTATAAAAAAGTATACCAGCTATTGGGCAAAAGATAAAGGCTGATCAAAAAATCTTTACAATTGGCGATTTGACAGAGGACAAAGGAGGGAAGCTCTTTGCTTTATATTACCGGAAATATGCATGGGGAGATGGCCCGGTTTGAGGATTCCCGGATACGCAAGTTGAAAAAAGGCGATACGCTGATTGTCTGCGGCGATTTCGGCTTTCTTTGGGACGGCGGGGCGAAAGAGGAAAAGAACCTGAAAAAGCTTGGAAGCAAGAAGTATCAGATTTTGTTTGTGGACGGGACGCACGAGAATTTTGACCTGTTGGAAAAATATCCCGTCACGGATTGGAACGGCGGGAAAGTACAGCAAATCAGCGGGAACTTGTACCACCTGATGCGCGGCCAGGTCTACGAGCTGGAAGGCAAGAAGATCTTTACCTTTGGCGGCGGGGAGAGCACGGAAAAGCAGATGTACATAGAGGCGGGAAAATGGTGGGAACAGGAGATGCCCGGCCTGGAGGAAATGCGCACAGCGGTGGATAACCTGCGCGCCAACCAGTTTCAGGTGGACTACATCCTCACGCATGAACCTGCCCCTGGAATGCCGGCGCACAAGGTCAACCCAAAGGACACCACCAACCAGCTGGATGCCTTCTTCGACGAGCTGGTCAAGCGTGTCCAGTACGACAAGTGGTTCTTCGGTTCGCTCCATATCGACCGCAAGATTACGGCGAAAACCTATGCGGTGTTCAACGAGGTCGTACCGCTATGAGGATCCTGCATACGTCCGACTGGCATTTGGGAAAGATGCTTTTTGGGCGCTCCCTCTTAGAGGATCAGACATATTTTGTCGACCGGGTGTTCCTGCCTCTTGTGGAGCGGGAACACCCCGATTTGATTTTGCTGGCGGGCGACGTCTTTGACAGGCCCATTGCGCCGGTGGAGGCGATCCAGCTGTTTGACCATTTCATCGAGGAGGCCCACAGGCTGGGAGTACCGCTTGCGGTCATCAGCGGCAATCACGACGGCGCTGGCCGCATGGCGCTGGGAGCGCCTCTGCTGCGCGAGAACGGGGTGGCCATCGCCACAAAGCTGGAAGATGCCTTTCAGCCGGTTTTGCTTTCCGAGCGCGTACATTGCTATTTATTGCCCTACTTCGAGCCCGCCCAGGCGCGGCAGGTGCTGGGAGTGGACGTGCGGGGGTTCCAGGAGGCCTACCGTGCCGTATTAGACCGGGTGCGGGAGCGCTTTGTCCCTGGCGCGGTCAATGTGCTCGCCGCACACTGCTTTGTGATGGGCGGGGAGACCTCTGCCTCGGAAAGCCCTACTTTTGTCGGGGGAAGCTCCGAGGTCAGCCCCGCATGTTTCGAGGGCTTTTCCTATGTGGCCCTGGGCCATCTTCACCGGGCGCAGAAGGCGGGGCCAAATGGCCGCTATGCCGGTTCCCCGCTCAAGTACTCTTTTGACGAGGCGCATCACCGAAAGTCGGTGACGATGGTCACATTCGAGGAGGAGCAGGTCAAAAGCGAAGTCATCCCTGTGGAGCCATTGCGCGACCTGCGGACCCTTTCCGGTACAATGGAGGAGCTTTTGGAGCTGGGAAAACGGGCATCCAGCGAGGATTATCTCTATGTAGAATTACTGGACGACTCCCCGGTGTACATGCCCATGGATCGCCTGCGCCCCTATTTTCCCAACCTTTTGGGGATCAATTCGCAATGGCTTTCCCGCGCGGGGGCCGGGGAAAGCGCCGGGCTGCGGGAGCAATTGCTGCACCATAGGACGGACGATGCCTCCATTTTTGAAGCGTTCCTCAAGCAAATCTGTGGCTTGGACCCCGATGCGGCAGATCGGAACCTGTTTTTGCAGGCAATGCGCGGGGAGGGGGAGGAAACATGAAACCAATCTCTGTGACCATGCAGGCGTTTGGCTCCTATTTGAAGCAGACAACCGTGGATTTCCGCGCGCTGGGGGACAATCCCATCTTTTTGATCACCGGGGCGACCGGCGGGGGAAAGACCACCATCCTGGACGCTATGTGTTTTGCCCTCTACTGCAAAGCGACTGGCGGACGGCGCAGCTGGGGCAGCATGCGCTGCGCCGCAGCTCCGAAGAGCGCGGAAACCATGGTCGATTTTATCTTCCAGTTGGCGGGCACGACGTACCGTTTTACGCGCTCGCAGTCCCAATACGCCGCACGTGGAACCGGTGCGCTCAAGACAAAGGAGACGCACGCCTGCTACCGGATGGAGGGCGGCGAATGGGAGCTTCTGTTTTCCGGTGCGGAGTCCCGTGTCCGGGAAAAGGCGGAGGAAATTTTGGGCCTCACCTGCGAGCAGTTTTCCCAGGTCATCGTATTGCCGCAGGGCGATTTCTTAAAATTGCTCCTGTCCAGTTCGCGCGATAAGGCGCAGATGTTCCAAACGCTCTTTGCAACGGGGCGCTGGGAGCGCGCGGCGCGCAATTTGAAGGAGATGGCCGCCGTGCTTGGCAAACAGGCGGGCGAGCTCGAGGCGGCAAAGCGCTCCATTTTGGAACGGGAAGGAGTAGGGACCCTTCCACTCCTTGAAGAGAAGGAGGCCGCCCTGCGCGAACAGTTGGTTCAGGCCAAGGCGGCGCAGGAGGCCGCGGAAAAGGCATTCCAAAACGAAAATGCAGCTTTGCGGGCGGCAGAGGCACTTTCTGAGCGCTTTGCTGCCTTGGAGCAGCAGCAGACCCAGCGCAAGATATTGGAACAAAAGCAGGAAGAAATGGAAGCGAATCGCCGCCGTTTGGCCCAGGCCCGCCGTGCCGCGGGGGTATACCCCTATTTCACAGCACATCAGGCGGCGCAGAAGGAGCTGCTCACAAAGCGGCAAGCGCATGCGGCAGCGCAACAGAAGCGGACAGAAGCGGAGGCCGGATGCAAGGCTGCCCAGGCACAACTCCCCTTGGCGGAGCGCTACCGGTCCCAATTGCCGGAGCTGGCAAAGGAGGAGGAGCGCTTGCGCAATCTGCGGGAACATGCGCTCAAGTGGCAGGCGCTTCAAAAACAGCGGACGGAACATGCGAAGCGGATGGCTTTGTTGGAAAAGCAGCGGGCAGAGGCGCAGGCGCGTTTGGAAACGGCGGACCGCCAGCTGGCCGATGGGAATGCATACATAGAGAACGCACAAAAACAAATTTCCCTGCTGCCGCGCCTGCTGGAACAGGTACAGCAATTGATGGATCAGGATGCTGCAGCGGCTCTGGCCGTACACTTGGAGGAAGGGGAACCTTGCCCGGTCTGTGGGGCTGTGCATCATCCCCACCCGGCACAGCCGAGCAAGCGGCTGCAAGAGGCTCAGGATGCACTCAAACGGGCGCGCAAAGCGGCGGATATGCTGGAAAGCGCGCAAAAACGGCTCCAGCAGCGTCGGGAACAGCGCGAACAGGCGAGGGAGGACCTTTCCCAGTCCAACGAAAAGATCGCTTCCCTGCGCAGCGAGCAGCAAGCACAGGCATCCGCAGAGCGCGAGGTGTTGGACAAGCTGGGCGAGCTGCGGGAATTGCCGGCGATCGATCAACGGCTGACGGAGGTGCGTTCGCAGGCAAAGAAAAACACCGATGCAGCGGCCAAAATCGAGGAGCGTGCAAACGCAGCGCAGCGGGACGCGGCAACGGCAAACGCCGTATGCGACAGCGCTGCACAGGCGCACCGGGAGGCACAAGCAGCGGAGACAACCGCGGCACAGCGGCTGCAACAGGCGTTGGAGGAGTCCGGCTTTGAACAGCAAGCGGAGGACTATGCCGCCCTCTTGCTTTCCCCGGAGCGGATGGAAGCCCTTGAACAGACCATACAAGCCTACGCCGCCGCCGTAGCAAGCGCCGACCAGCAGATCAGCCGCTTGCAGAGGGAACTGTCGGGTAAGGAACAGCCGGATCTTAATGCCCAGCGGAAAAGGCAAGCGCAGGCGCAGGAGGCCGCCGCCCAGGCCGCCCAGGCCGTCGGGAAGCTGGAGCAAACGGCTCTTGCGGCAAAGGAATCGCTGGGGCGCCTGCGCAAGTTGGAGGAAAAAGGGAAAAAGTTGGAGGAGGAATATGGGCGCACCAACCGTCTGGCAGCGCTCCTGTCGGGCAAAAATGCATGTAAAGTCCCGCTGCATCAGTTCGTCTTGGGCGTGATGCTGGACGACATCCTCTCTTCGGCCAACCAGTTCTTTGCCACATTGAGCTCTGGAAGGTACAGCCTCAGCCGTGTGGTAGGAGCGACCAGCGGGAATGCATTGGGCGGACTGGACCTGGAGGTCATCGATGCCTATACCGGGGGTGCGCGCGCGGTGGAGACGCTCTCCGGCGGGGAGCTGTTTCTCGCTTCCCTGTCGCTGGCCTTTGGCCTCTCCGACGTGGTGCAGAGCTACTCCGGCGGGGTCCATTTGGACTCCCTGTTCATCGACGAGGGCTTCGGTTCGCTGGATCAGGAGACGCTGGACACCGCGATGAAGGCATTGGCGCAATTGCAGCACATGGGGCGTACCATCGGGATCATCTCCCATGTCAGCGAGCTCAAAAACCGCATCGCAGCGCAGATTATTGTTGGGAAAGACCGGGACGGCGGCAGTACGGTCCGGATTCGAACCGCATAAGTTTGTTTATAGCAACAGAAAATCCCCAGGAGTCCTGATGGATGGATCCCTGGGGATTGCGTTTTCATGGATAAAAACTGCGGGAATGGCCGATGGAAGCGCAATGGAGCTCGCTTAACCGCCTACCAGCGTCTGGAAGAGTTGGTTGACCTCCGCACGCAAGCCGCGGTGTTCCGGCTGTTCCAATGCGAAATCCTGTGTCAAAATCGTGTGGGCTGCCTGCTGCGCCTGTTTTAAGATCTCCATGTCCTGCGCCATATCTGCAATTTTCAGGTCGGGCAAGCCGTGTTGCCGGGAACCGAAGAAATCGCCCGGGCCGCGCAGACGGAGGTCTTCATCGGCGATCTCAAATCCATTGGAGGTGCGGCACATCACCTGTAAGCGCGTGAGGGCCTCTTCATTTTGCGCGTCGGAGAGTAAAATACAGGTCGAACGGTGGGTACCGCGCCCGACGCGCCCGCGGAGCTGATGCAATTGCGACAGGCCATACCGTTCGGCGTTCTCGATCAGCATCACCACCGCATTCGGTACATCCACGCCAACCTCCACCACGGTGGTGGAAACCAGAATATCCAACTGCCCAGCGGCAAAATCCGCCATCACCGCTTCCTTTTCCTTGGCCTTCATACGGCCATGCAGCACGCCGATGCGGTTGCCGGGCATCCATTCCGTGCGCAGCCTTTCCGCATACTGTGTAACCGCCGCCATGTCGTTTTCACCCTCTTCGATGGTGGGGCAGATGATGTAGCATTGCAGCCCCTGATCGATGTGCTTCTGCATGTAGCGGAAAGCGCGCATGCGTTTGGAACTGTCGATGGCATAGGTTTCGATCTTCTGGCGGCCGGGAGGAAGTTCGTCCAGGACTGAGAGATCGAGATCGCCGTAGATCATCAGCGCAAGCGTGCGGGGGATGGGGGTTGCGCTCATGACCAGCAGATGAGGGTTGTTCCCTTTGGAGGAAAGCGTTGCGCGCTGCGCCACGCCGAAGCGGTGTTGCTCGTCCGTGACGACGAGGCCCAAGTTTTGGAATGAAACACCTTCGGAAAGCAACGCGTGCGTGCCGATTACCAGGCGGATCTCACCGGATTGGAGCTGTTCCGCCAGCTTTTTCTTTTTGCCAGCGGCTAGGGAACCGGTTAACAGCGCGATGGGGATGCCGGCCGGCGCAAGGATGGCGGAAAGGGTTGTATAGTGCTGCCGCGCTAGGATTTCCGTGGGCGCCATCAGCGCGGCCTGCATACCATTTTCGATCACATTGTAGCACAGCGCAGCGGCCACGGCGGTCTTGCCGGAGCCCACGTCCCCCTGCACCAGGCGGTTCATGGGGCTGCCTCCCATCATGTCCGCCATCGCCTCCCGTACAGCGCGTTTTTGCGCATTCGTAGGTGTGAAGGGCAGGAGGCGGTAGAATTCTTCGGTGCAGTCCTTTGTCAAGCGCAGGGGGCTTTCTCCGCGTTTCCGGCTTTTCATGCGCAGAAGCCCCAATTGAAGCACCAACAGTTCCTCAAAGATCATACGGCGGCGTGCGCTTCGCAGGCCGCCCATCGTGCGGGGGAAGTGGACCGTCTCCAAGGCATCCCGAAGCGGCCAAAGCCGTTGCTGCCTTCGCAGCGGCTCCGGGATGGGGTCGCGCAGGTCCTGTGGGAGAAGCAGAAATGCATTTTTTACGGCATTGGCGATCATTCGGGAACTGAGCCCCTGCGTCTGCCGGTAGATGGGGATGATCGCGGGGCAGCTCGCTTCTGGATAGAATTCCGGGGACAGCATTTCGCGTTTCAAAAAATTCGCGGATACCTTCCCATAAAATAGATACGATTCTCCCTCGATCAAGCGGTCTTTGACGTAAGGATTGTTAAAGAATGTGATTTCCAGATCGCTTTCTCCATCGGTCACCCGGCATTTACAAAGAAGCATCCCGCCGCGGACCCGTGTTTCCGTGGGCGGGCGGTACAGCGTTGCCCGTATGGCACAGGGCTCGTTTAGCGGAGCTTGCCGGATGGGATAGGGGGCGGTCATGTCTTGATAGGCGCGCGGATAGAGGCGCAGCAAAGCGCCTACGCTGGGAGCGCCGATTCTTTCAAACAGCTTGGCGCGCTTTGGCCCCACACCCTTCAATTCTTGAATCGGCATAGAAAACAAAGACATGCTTTCCACCTTCCTTACCATCCTAGAATCAACAAAAGCCGGATTTCTCCGGCTTTTGAAACACACGTATTCTTTATGAATTCGTAAATCTGGCGTTTTCAGCATCCCGGGAGCGGGCGCTTTCTGTCCGGCGAACACCGGGCTCCTTTTCAGCAGCAAGATACGCGCCGGCTGTTTGCCTCCAAGCTCAGCAGTGGGAGATGGTTAAGCGCAGGAAGAAACCACTGATTCATGCATTAGATGGCTTTGAATCTTCGGCTCTCCGGAAGCGGGTGCTTTCTGTCCGGCCAACACAGGGGTTCTTTTCAGCAACAAGGCACGCGCCGGCTGTCTGCCTCCAAGCGCAGCAATAGGAGATGGTTAAACACAGGAAGAAACCACCGATTCATGCATTAGATGGCTTTGAATTTTCGGCCCTCCGGGAGCGGGCGCTTTCTGTCCGGCGAACACCGGGCTCCTTTTCAGCAGCAAGATACGCGCCGGCCATGTTTGCCTCCAAGCGCAGCAATGAGAGATGGTTAAACGCAGAAAGAAACCACCGGTTCATGCATTAGATGGCTTTGAATTTTCGGCCCTCCGGGAGCGGGTACTTTCTGTCCGGCGAACACAGGGGTTCTTTCCAGCAGCAAGGTACGCGCCGGCTGTCTGCCTCCAAGCTCAGCTTGGTTATTCGACGGAGATGATGAAGTAATAGACGGGCTGGCCGCCGTTAACCAAAGTGACCTCGATGTCGTTGCTGATTTTGGACTTGATCCGGTTATATGCATCGTTTGCCTGGGCTTCTGTGATCTCCTCACCATAGATGATGGTGATAAAGGACGTGCTGCGGTTCACCATGGAGCGGGTCAATTTGCTGCATGTGTGGATGATGTCCTTCTCCACCAGTTCCATTTTGCCGTTGCGCAGGCCGAGGATGTCTCCCTCGTGAATCTTATGCCCGTTATATTCCGAATCGCGCGCTGCGAACGTTACGGTTCCAGTCGCCACGTTTCCAGCGGCTTCCATCATGGTAACGGCGTTTTGCTCCGTGGAAACGTCCGGGTCATAGGCCAGCATCGCAGAAAGCCCCTGCGGGATGGTGCGCGTCGGAAGGACGATCACCTTGCGGTCCTTCACAAGCGGTACCGTCTGCTCTGCCGCCATAATGATGTTCTTATTGTTCGGAAGAACCATGACGGTCTTTGCCGGGGTCGCCAGCACCGCTTCCAGAATGTCGTTTGTACTGGGATTCATCGTCTGGCCGCCGCTCACCACGTGGGCGCAACCCAGATCGGTGAAGAGCGTCTTGAGGCCTTCGCCCACTGCAACGGATACAAATCCGATTTCCTCCGTTGGTTCCGCCGGGGATAGCGGTTCCTTTTCCGCAGCCGCTTTTGCTTTTGCCGCTTCGTTGGCTTCCGCCGCCTTGCGGTGCTGCTCCTTCATATTCTCGATCTTAACGGTGAGAAGCTGGCCAAATACAAGCGCCGCTTGAAGCGCATTGCCGGGCTCTTCCGTATGCACATGCACTTTGATGATCTCTTCATCGTCCACAACAACCACACAGTCGCCGATCCCTTCCAGATACTGGCGAAGCTCCTGCGGATCTTTTTTGCAATCCGGATCGCGTCCCACAATAAATTCGGTGCAATAGGTGAAATGGATCTCCTGATCGAATTCCGCCGCAGCATTGCGGAAGAATTCGTCCGCGCTCAAGTTGGAAGCATCCGCTGGCGCTTCATTTACGATTATTTTGTGATCTTTAAAGACGGACATCATACCGTCAAAGATGTGGCACAAACCCTTGCCGCCGGCATCCACCACGCCGGCCTTCTTCAAGACGGGCAGCAGCTCCGGTGTTTCCTCCAATGCTTCGGCAGCTCCCTTGCAGATGGCACTCCACACATAGACCGGGTCGTTGTCGATCTCGGCGGCCGCTTTGCCTTTTTCATAGGCTACACGGGAAACCGTCAGAATGGTCCCCTCGGTCGGCTTCATAACGGCTTTGTAGGCAGCTTCCACACCGATACCAAGCGCATTTGCCAGTTCTGTGCCATCGATTTCTTCGCAGCCCTCTATCCCTTTTGAAAAACCGCGGAACAAGAGGGAAAGAATTACGCCGGAATTCCCTCTGGCCCCACGCAAAAGGGCGGAAGCCGCTTTGTGCGCAATTTCGCCAATGCCACCCTGTGCATTTTCCAAATCCCGCGCGGCGGCGCCCATCGTCATGCTCATATTCGTCCCGGTATCGCCATCCGGAACAGGAAAAATATTTAACTCGTCTACAGAGGTTTTATGCTTTGCAATATTGTTGGCACCAGAAATGATGGCATCCCGCAATTCGGTTCCATTGATCACTTCGAACACTCCCTCGGTAATATTTTTATAGCCACGGCTGTGTTTCTTTGCTTAATTTTCTACTCGTTACTTTAGGGATTTTATTGCATATTATACCATATTCCCCACTGGGATTCAATCGATATTATTGCCATAAAAAAGCGAAGATGGACGAACGGGCGGACGGGACCCGCAAAAAGAGTTCCCGCACGGAAGACCAGCCGCATATCTCTGGCAGGTCGGCCCGCGCGGGAACCCTTTTTTCATCATCTTTGCTCCACAATTAAGCGGATAGCCGTGCGTTCTTCGCCATCGATTACAACACTGGCGAACGCCGGGATACATACGAGATCGATCCCGGCAGGGGCGAGATATCCGCGGGCAATGGCAACCGCTTTAATCGCCTGATTTGCAGCGCCTGCACCCACGGCTTGCAGTTCTGCGCTTCCAGACTCACGGATGACTCCGGCGATTGCGCCGGCCACTGCGTTCGGTGCGGACTTTGACGACACTTTTAAAGGTTCCATAAAGCCATCCCTCCAACGTCCCTTGTATTGGAAATTTACGAAACCATCGCAGGTTTTTCCCCCTTTATGATAAAACATTTTGTACAAAGTTTCAAGCGGAAAAGAGGAATAACTAGCAATTCTTTTTGCGATTTCCAGTATTTATTCGATTAGAAGGCGTTCTATTGCCGTGGTTTTGCCCGTTTTTTCGTCAATTGTAAAAAGAACGCACCCCATTTGACAAGCGCCATCTGCAAGATCGAAACGCACCGGCATCTTTGTGCGCATTTTTTGGATGACGAGCTCCGGCTTCACGCCGAGCACGGAACGCTTCGGTCCGGTCATCCCCAGGTCGGAGATATAGCCGGTGCCGTTGTCTAAAATACCTTCGTCCGCTGTTTGGACGTGCGTATGCGTGCCAAAGACAGCGGAGACGCGCCCGTCCAGATAATAGGCGAGGGAGCGCTTCTCCCCAGTGGCTTCCGCGTGCATATCGACCAGCGTGATCTTTGGGACTCCTTCCGCAAGGATGCGGTCCGCAACGTCGAAAGGAGAATCCATGCTTTCCATGTAGACGACCCCCATCAGGTTGAGGACGCCTACCTGGATGCGCCCCATATCCACAACGCAGAAACCACGGCCAGGAGCAAGGGAAGGGAAATTGGCCGGGCGCAGGAGCGTCTCACAGGAATCAAAGAGTTCATAGGATTCCTTGCGGCGGAAGGTGTGGTTCCCAGCGGTAATCACATCCACGCCGCTGTCAAACAGAAAGCGGGCGGAGGTGGGCGTAATCCCGTTCCCATCGGCGGAGTTTTCCCCGTTTGCAATGACGAGGTCCACCCCCTTAACCTTTTTCAGTTGGGGCAAATGTGCCCGTAAAAATTTGCAGCCGATGCTGCCCACAACATCGCCAATCGCGAGAATATTCATAGCAGTTGCCTCCCAGAGTGGTTCTTTGTTCAGATTTTTGGTTCATCGAAGGAAAAATACTAATAGAGCACATGGAATGCGGATTCCGATGGCTTTTCAGCGACCGACCGCATTTCGATGTGGTCGATGAAGCTGTATCCATTTCCACGGCGAATCCCAGCGGAAAAGGCCGCCACCGCCTCGTCCGGCCCCTGGGCCTCCAATTCGACAGCGCCGTCGGCCCGATTGCGGACCCAACCGGTCAGGCCGTTTTTTTTGGCGTTTTGCAGGCATGTCCAACGGAACCCTACGCCCTGTACGCGCCCGTGGACGACCATCCTATAGCGCGGCATTTGAAAGCCTCCTCCTTTGGTATGAAAAGAGCGGGCATTGCTGCCCGCCCTTGGAATTCTTATTTTGCGTATTCAATCGCGCGGCTTTCACGAATAATGTTGACCTTAATCTGGCCTGGATATTCGAGGTCGCTCTCAATCTTTTTACAGATATCCCGCGCAAGTAGGACCATTTTATCGTCGGAGATGACATCCGGCTTCACCATGATGCGGATCTCGCGGCCTGCCTGGATCGCATAGCAGCGCTCGACCCCTTCGAAGGAAGAAGCCACCTCTTCCAGTTTCTCCAGACGTTTGATGTAATTTTCCAGATTTTCACGCCGCGCGCCCGGCCTTGCGGCGGAAATGGCATCCGCGGCCTGTACAATGCAGGCAATGACCGTCTTGGCCTCCACATCGCCGTGGTGTGCTTGAATTGCGTGGATAACCGTCTCGCTCTCTTTATATTTGCGTGCCACATCGACGCCGATGTCCACATGGGAACCCTCGATTTCGTGGTCGAGCGCCTTGCCGATGTCGTGCAACAGACCGGCGCGGCGTGCGATTGTGGGATCAAGCCCCAACTCCGAGGCAATCACGCCGGAGAGGTAGGCGACCTCCAAGGAGTGGTTCAGGACATTCTGGCCATAGCTGGTGCGGTAGCGCAGACGGCCGAGCAATTTGACCAACTCGGGATGGATGCCATTGACGCCGGCTTCGATGACCGCGCGCTCGCCCTCCTGTTTGATCGTGGCGTCCACCTCGCGGCGCGCCTTCTCGATCATCTCTTCGATGCGCGCCGGATGGATACGGCCGTCCGCAATGAGCTTTTCCAGTGCGATACGCGCCACTTCGCGGCGCACCGGCTCAAAGCTGGAGAGCGTGATGGCCTCCGGCGTATCGTCGATGATGAGGTCGACGCCGGTCAGGGTTTCGATGGCCCGGATATTGCGGCCCTCGCGACCGATGATGCGGCCCTTCATCTCATCGTTGGGCAGCGGCACCACCGAAATGGTGGCCTCGGCCACATGGTCGGCGGCACAGCGCTGAATCGCCATGGAGATGATCTCGCGGGCGGACGCCTCTGCATCCTCGCGCGTCTGCTGTTCAAACTCCATGAGTTTGACCGCCTTCTCATGCGTCAGCTCATCTTCCAGGTTTTTCATCAAATAGTCCTTGGCCTGCTCAACGGTGAAACCGGAAATACGTTCCAGCATTTCAAACTGGCTCTTCTTTACCGCTTCCGCCTCGGCCAACCGCTCGTCGGCCTGCTTATTTTTGTTGTTGAGGATTTCGTCCTTAGCCTCTAAGCTCTCGATTTTCTTGTCCAGGGTTTCTTCCTTTTGCTGAATGCGGCGTTCCTGGCGCTGGACTTCCTTGCGGCGGTCGTTTAGCTCTTTTTCCGCCTCGGTGCGCTGCCGGTGAATCTCGTCCTTACCTTCGAGAACAGCCTCTTTTTTCTTTGCCTCTGCGGTCTTGATCGCCTCGCTCACAATGCGTTTGGCCTCGTCTTCCGCGGAGTGAATCGCAAATTCTGCGGTCTTCTTGCGGTGCGCAACGCCAGCAAAAAAGGCAATTGCCGCACTAATCACAGCGCATACCAGCGCAATGACAATACATACGGGGAGTGAAATTTGATACAATTCTGTTGGCACCTCCTTGTTTTCCATTTGATTCAAGGGGGCACTGAACCAGAACCGCGCAGATCAACCGATCCGGTGGCAGCCCATCGGGGAGGGCTTTATGCTTCCTTCCAATACGGCGCAAACGCGCAAAGAAACCTACGGCCTGCCCTTCCTTAATAAACAGGACCGGGAATCTTTGCCTGCAATTGGGCGTAGTTGGATACAGGGATTCCTTCCTTTCGATATGGAAAAGCGCAAAAATACGGTTCCCTATGGGAGGTGGCGGCAACATTTATGAAAAGGCACGCTCTGCCGCTGGCACACTTCCCGGATACGCCTGGGGCATGTTCGAAACGTTATTCAAGATAAATAAAGCCGAGAAAAAAGACCGCCGAGCAGCAAACAACCTAAAAAAACTGCGCCAGCGGGTCCTGCTTCCCATATGGATTGGTTTCCCAAACATGCACAAAGCAAAAGTATTTTTAACACAGATCCGGCCGAACATTTGCCGGTGTTGATATAAAGCGAGTTCCTTCAGCGTTTCCCCATGGGGTGGCCGGGATTCCCGATCACCCTGCATTTGAAATTAAAATCTTGGAAACTACGGATGCAATGCATCCACTGTGAAACAATCATCACGGTTATAATTGTATTACGATATATACCCGGATGTCAAGAATTTTGATGTCAATATGTATAAATTATGAATAAAATGTGATGGAATGCTTTGAAACAATCACAAGAAAAATCCCGCTTGACAACCAGTGGGGGGAATGATAAGATAAAACCAGATCAAAAGGTTGAAAGCGTTGATGAGGACGCCGTAAATTCCCAGCAACAGAGAGCACGCGCAGTAGCTGGAAGCGCGGGCGGCAGGCGGGATTTGCAAAGGCCACCACCTCGGAGCGTGCGCCGAACGCGTTGTGCAGAAGGCGTGCCGTATGGCCGCGTTATAGGCCGCTGAAAGGACAGGATTCCTGTCGAATCAGGGTGGAACCGTGGGTTATACAACCCGCCCCTTTGTTGAGAAGGGGCGGGTTTTTTGTTTGTTGAAATTGAAAAAGGAGACGAGAATATGGTAAAAGTAACGCTCAAAGGCGATGTGCGGGAGTATGAGGCCGGCACAACCATCGCTGAAATTGCAAAATCCATCGGCGCGGGCCTGTATAAGGCCGCTTGTGCCGGTAAAATCGACGGGGAGGCTGTGGACCTGCGCACCCCTGTGACGAAGGACTGCTCCGTCGAGATCCTGACCTTTGATACGGCCGAAGGGAAACATGCCTATTGGCACACCACCTCCCACATCATGGCGCAGGCGGTTCAGCATTTGTTCCCGGACGCAGTGTTTGCCATCGGCCCGGCCATTGAAAATGGATTCTATTATGACATGGACCTGCCGCGTACCCTCACGCCGGAAGACCTCGAAAAGATCGAGGCGGAGATGAAGAAAATCATCAAGCAGGACCTTCCGCTGGAAAAATTTGAGCTTGACCCGGACGAAGCCAAGGACATGATGGCGAAAAACAACCAGGTCTATAAAGTGGAGCTGATTGAAGAACACTCCGGCAAGGGGGAGAAGATCAGCTTCTACAAGCAGGGCGATTTTACAGACCTCTGCGCCGGCCCGCATCTGATGTCCACCGGTTGCGTCAAGGCGGTCAAGCTGTTGAACTGTACGGGCGCTTATTGGCGCGCGGACGCGAACAATAAGATGCTGCAGCGCGTGTATGGCATCTCCTTCCCGAAGGCGTCCCAGCTGGACGAATACGTCACGATGCTGGAAGAGGCGAAAAAGCGCGACCACCGCAAGATCGGCAAGGATCTGGAGCTCTTCACCATCATGGAAGAGGGCCCGGGCTTCCCGTTCTTCCTGCCAAAGGGCATGGTGCTGAAAAACCTGCTGATCGACTATTGGCGTGAGATTCACCGCGAGGCGGGATACCAGGAGATCTCTACGCCGATCATCCTGAGCCGGAAGCTCTGGGAGCGCAGCGGCCACTGGGATCACTACCAGCAGAATATGTATACCACTGTAATTGACGACGAGGATTACGCGATTAAGCCGATGAACTGCCCGGGCGGGATTTTGGTCTATAAGACAAAGCTGCACTCCTACCGCGACCTGCCCCTCCGCATCGGCGAGTTGGGCTTGGTGCACCGCCATGAGCTCTCCGGAGCGCTCCACGGCCTGATGCGCGTACGCTGCTTTACGCAGGATGACGCCCACATCTTTATGACGCCGGAGCAGATCAAAGATGAGATCAAAGGCGTTGTGCGCCTGATCGACAAGGTGTACAGCACCTTTGGGTTCAAATATCATATCGAATTGTCCACCATGCCGGAGGACCACATGGGCGCCTTGGAGGATTGGAACACGGCGACCGACGCCCTGCGCGATGCGATCAGCGAACTGGGCTATGACTATGAGGTCAACGAGGGCGACGGCGCATTCTATGGCCCGAAGCTGGACTTCCATCTGACCGACTGCCTTGGCCGTACCTGGCAGTGCGGCACCATCCAGCTGGACTTCCAGCTGCCGGAGCGCTTCGAATTGGAGTACACCGGTGCAGACGGTGCAAAGCACCGCCCGATCATGATTCACCGCGTGGTGTTCGGCAGCATCGAGCGCTTCATCGGCATCCTGACCGAGCACTTTGCCGGTGCGTTCCCGATGTGGCTGGCGCCGGTACAGGTGAAGATTCTGCCGATCGCAGAGCGCCATCACGAGTATGCCGAGAAGTTGGAAAAGGCCCTCACGGATGCAGGGCTGCGCGTAGAGAACGACCTGCGCAGCGAGAAGATCGGCTATAAGATCCGCGAGGCGCAGCTCCACAAGATTCCCTATATGCTCGTCGTGGGCGATAAGGAAATGGAAGAGGGGAATCTCTCCGTGCGCAGCCGCAAGGACGGCGATTTGGGCGCGATGACGCTGGAATCCTTCATTGAAAAGGCACAGCGGGAAGTGGCGGAGAAAGCCCGCGATTGATGCATTCGTAGGCCAACCTTTCCGCAAAAATTAAATATTGGCAAAGCTAAAAGGCGCTGGGATTTTACCCAACCATAACATGTTTTTATGGATGGGTTTCCCAGCGCCTTTTGTTTGCTTTCAGGAAAGGTTCGCATTTTGTCTCAAAAATTATGTAAAGTAATTTTTTTGCGATTTTTCCACGGAATTGCACAGCTCGATTTTATAAGGTGGTGGAAAAGTAGGAGGAAATAGGGGAAAATGCCGCCCGTTCATGTGGAAAACTTAGTGGAAAATGTGGAATACTATAATTCTTGCAGAATGGGAGAGGGGGAGAAATGTAAAGATTATGTAAAGTAATGATTACGGAAATGAAAAAGAATTTTTTCTGCAAAAAGAGGCTTGCAACTGCGGCAAGTTTATGGTAAAATAATAAAGCTACACAAATAGAAGATGTATTTACGCGGCTGTAGTTCATCGGTAGAATAGAAGCTTCCCAAGCTTCGGAGGTGGGTTCGACTCCCATCAGCCGCTCCACACCTGCGGTGAGCAAGTCGCACACCGCAGGTTTTCTCTATTTGAAGCGTTTCAGCCCGCGTTTATCGCGGGTATTTTTTTGTCAACATTTTCCAACGGCAAGTTGCTGTTTTTGCATAACGTACTCCACAAAGTGGGGTGCGTTATTTTTATGCCCTGAGTGAAAAGTGGAAGTTTTTCTATCTGAGCCACTCCCTGTGGCGCGTTAGGGGATACGCAACAGGGGCATTCATTTAGGGCCTCCTGTGCGTATTTGTGGAGGAGTGGTCTTTCGGATCAGTGCCTCTCGGTTGCGTGATCCGGCAGTTCCTCCGTGAGGAGATGCTCTTTCCGCCAAAAGGTCTGGCAGTTTGCCTTCTCTTCCAGATTAAAGCGGATCATCCGTTCCAGCAGGGGGAAGTCCACCGGCTGTGCCCATCCGATGCGGATAATTTCTTTGCTGTGCGTATAGCCGGCCTGTAGGATGTCATCCGAAAAACGCTCGATGCCCGCCCGTTCTGGGGCGACGGCCAGATGCTTTTTGGCAACGCTGAAACCGATGATGAACGTACCGTGGTCGGTAAACATCGGTTGGTTCCAAGCAATTTTGGGCCTTAGTGTGGGGAACGTAGCTGTAATCCAGTGGAATATATTCTGTAGTCTATCCCGGTGCAGCGGATTTTCTACTCGTTCCAAATATTCGGCGAATGGCTCCAATCCCTTACCCCCAATCCAATAAAGTAGACCTCGTTTTGGGCTTTCCACAGCGATTTTGTAGGAAGCCACATGGAAGATAGGGTTCCCATTTTCGCCCTAGAAACGCATTTCCATTTCAGATCGTATTTTTTGGCAAGCTGCCATGGAAATTCATATAGTCGGCCCGACAATTGCTGTTATCCCAAGTACGGCCCGCTGGAATCCGCTGTTTCCAACAGACAAAGAAAAAGCGCTCCCCATTGCCTTTTGTAATGGGGAGCGCTTTCAAGTTCGATCGAAAATCCGTTTCTAAATTAAGAAAAACATGTTACAAGCTAAATGGCCCGGATGGGAATCAATCAAACAAGCTCAACTGCTTCATCTCCGAAGCGCGCTTTTTTCCTCCGGTAGTAGTCTTATGCAGGCAGTCCGCCGGGATCGCATCCAAAAAGCAGGAGGGCTCGTTTGAGGTCAATAGGATCAATTCATCCTGCGCGCGGGTCATCCCAACGTAAAATAGACGGCGTTCCTCTTCCACATTTGCCGGATGCTTGGGAGATTCCAGCGGAATCTTTCCCTGCCGGACGCCGGCGAGGAATACTACGGGGAATTCCAAGCCCTTAGAACCGTGCAGGGTCATCAGGGTGACCGCGCCCGCTTCGTAGAGTTTTCCGGTTGCGCTTCGCATCAAGTCGCTTTCCTGGCCGAGAAGTAAGTTTTGCAGGAAAGAGGCCATGTCTTTGTGGAATACCGCTGTGTTCAGAAGGCGCTGGAAAGGTTCTGAGGCTGTGAGTCCCTGCGCTTTGGCCCATGCATCCAAGAGCTTGCGCGGCTTTTCCTTTCCCACGCGCTGCCGGAATTCCTCCACCTGCGCAAAGAAGGGCTGTGGGACCGCCACATCCGCGTATTCGGTTGCAGCGGCGTCCAAGGCTTCCTGGGAAGGATTCCCACTTGCCGCCTGCGCAAAAAATTGTGCAAGGCTGCCGATTAAGTCCGCGGGACAGTTCCAAACGAGCTTTAAACAGGCGCGCAGGGCGGGATCGTTTTGCACATCCAACAGAAAGTGGAAAAAGCTTACAGCTCCACGCACGGCGTCATCCGCCAAGAAGTCGTCGCGCCCGGCGATTACACAGGGAATCCCCTCCCGGCGGAGGCATTTTTCCACAAGATCGGCCTGCCGGTGGGTACGGTATAAAACGGCGATGTCGGAGAAGCTGCGCGGCGGCGCATCCTCCGCATGGGAGAACCCGGCGTCGCTGTCCAGCATATCGATGCCGCCCACCATGCGGTTGATCTCCTTGGCGATGTAAATCCCCTCGGACAGGTCGCTCTCCGCCGTGACACAGCGCACAAGCGCTCCGCTGGGGTGTTGTGCCTCCAAAAGCCGCTGCGATCCTTCGTTTTCCGAGATGACCGGGAGCGCGCAGCGCAGAATCTCCGGCGTGGAACGGTAGTTTTTCAATAGATGGATGGAGCGCATAGCCGGGAAGCTCTCTTCCAGGCGGGCAAAGCAATGGGCGTCCGACCCGCGGAATCCATAGATGGACTGGTCCGGGTCGCCGATCACAAACAGGCTTTTTCCGTTTCGGTTCCACGCCTGCACCAACCGGAATTGCAGGGCGTTGATGTCTTGAAATTCGTCCACGAGAAGATAGTGGAACCGTTTGGCCCATTTGGCGTTTTTTTCCGTCTCCGCTTCTGCCATCGCAACGGCTTGTAGGAGAAGATCGTCAAAGTCCAGGACATTCGCCGTGTGCAAGCGCTCCTGATACGCGTCGAATGCCTCGGAAGAGAGCGCGCTTTCCGATGGTTCCAACCCGTTTTTCCGGCGGGAGACCTCTTGCAGGAAGGCAGAGGGGGAGAGCTTGCAGGCGTGCGCTTTTCCGATTTCGTCCGCAATTTCCCGCGCTTCGTATTCGTCCAGCAGATTGACGCCCTGCGTGTGTTCAGTCAAAAGCTGGAGGCAAATGGCGTGGAACGTGCCGATGGTCATGGCGCGGACCGCACGTTTGCCGCCGAGCTGCTTTTCCAGGCGTTCGCGCATTTCCACGGCGGCCTTGTTCGTGAAGGTTACAGCGGTGATTTCCGAAGGCTTGACGCCGCGGTTCTGGATGAGATAGGCGATGCGCGAGACGAGTGTCTTGGTTTTTCCTGTGCCTGGCCCAGCGATCACCGATACCGCGCGTTCCGGCGCGGTTACAGCGGCAAGCTGTTCCTCGTTCAGGCCGTCGAGGGGACCGGAAGGAGCGGAGGGCGTGGATATGGCTGGGGCGGATTCCGCCTTTGCGGCGCGCTTTTGGAGCTTTCTAGCAGGTCCTTTCTTCGCGGGCGTTTGTCCGAGGAAGAAACTGATCTGCCCGTTTAGTGCGTCGATTTCGTCCGGACGAAGCAGCTGGATTTTTCCATATGCACCGTCGTATCCGGGGGAACGTTCAACCTTCCCGGCGCGCAGGCGGCGAATCCCCTCCGCAACACAGGGGCCGGCGGCGCGCTCGATGTCCTCCGGCGCGATTTCGCGCAGGATGGGGAATTCCGGACCGAGCTGCCGCAGCATGGATTCGTATTGTGCGGAGACCTTGCTCCCAGTGGCGGATAAACCGGTCGAGCCTGCGATTACCTCCGGCAGAGGGGCGAGGCTTTCGAATGGGTTTGCGCCCGGCGCACGGGCATCCTCGCCCCGGTCCGCGAGCTGTTCCACCCGGTGCTGCACACCGATGGTCAGCTTACGCCCGCAGACGGGGCATATCCCTCCGTAACGCTCCGCCTCCGCGGGACTTAGGCAGAGGTTGCAGTTCCGGTGCCCATCGTAATGGTATTTTCCTTCTTCTGGGAAGAACTCAATGGTCCCCGCAAGCCCTTCCCCGGTCTGTAGGGCGTGGGAAAGGGCGGGGTAGGAGAGTGAAATATCCAGCAGATTGGCCTCCCTGCCCAGCTTGGACGGGGAATGCGCGTCGGAATTGGAGACCAGATGGTAAGCGTCCAGCGCAGAAAGCCGCCAGTTCATGGGCGGGTCCGAAGAAAGGCCGGTTTCCAGGGCGTGGATATGGGGCGTCAGGTCTTCGAAACACTCCTCAATGGTGTCAAACCCGGAGAACGCGCCGAACAGCGAGAAGTGCGGCGTCCAGATGTGCGCCGGGATGAAGACCGCGTCCGGGCACGCCTCCAAGGTGATTTCCAGCAGGTCACGGCAATCTAAGCCCAGAATCGGCCGCCCGTCCGAGTGAATGTTGCCGATCGCCTCCAGCTTTTGTGCGAGCGTTTCCGCCGCCTCTAAGCTGGGAAGAAGGATGACGTTGTGTACCTTGCGGACCCTGCCGCCCTTTTTGTAAATGGAACTGATTTCGCCCGTCACCACAAAGCGGGGACGCCGCAGCCCGTCCGTACAGGCGTCGTGCAGGCGGTATTCCTCCCGGAGGGTATAGAGCCCTTCTTCCGCGGGGACCAGCTTTTCGTTCAATTCTTCGCGCCATGCCGGGTGCGTAAAGTCCCCCGTGCCGACGATATCGATACCTTTGCGCCTTGCTCAGAGGTCCAGATATTCGGGGACACATTCCCGGCTGGTGGCGCGGGAATATTTGGAATGGATATGTAAATCTGCAATATACATCTCGTTCACCTGTTTTTGACAAAATTCGCGTTTTCTCCCTCATTATAGGAAGTTTTTGCCCTTTGTGCAATGCAAGAGGCTCCTTGAAAATACAGCGCGCTGAAACTTGCCTTTTTCGACAGAACGCGATACAATATGCCTGTTATACCGGCGGAGGGAACGTCCCCTTCCCGGAAGGCGAGCCCCGCCGCCGCGCGGGAAATCCAACATGAGGAGAATCATTGAATGAACAGTTTGGGATTTTATCCGGCAAATGTCCTGCTGCCCACCGAAACAGACCTCACCAAGTGGAGCGTTGTCGCGTGCGATCAATACACGTCACAGCCTGATTATTGGCAAGAGGTGGAATCGTTTGTGGGGGACGCCCCCTCCACCCTGCGCATGATCGTACCTGAGCTTTACCTGGAGCAGCCAGGGGTTGAGCAGCGGATTGCGGCGGTGAATGCAGCGATGGACCGGTATTTGGCAGACGGGATCTTTCGCACGGTAGAGAATTTTATCTATGTGCGCAGGACGCTCCGCGATGGGAAAATCCGCCGCGGGCTGATCGGTGTGGTCGACCTGGAAAAGTATGATTTCACAAAGGGGTCCCAGTCCCTGATCCGCGCAACGGAGGGGACGGTGTTGGAGCGCATCCCGCCGCGCGTCAAGGTGCGCGAGAACGCTGCGTTGGAGTGCCCGCACATTATGCTGCTGATCGACGATCCGATGAAGACGGTGATCGAGCCAGTGGAAGACCGCGCGGGCGAATTGGAACAGGTGTATCAGTTCGACCTTATGCAGGACAGCGGGTCGCTGGAGGGAATCCTCTGCGATGATTCCGAGGCGCGGCGCATTTTGGCCGCTTTGGATGAGCTGGCAGACCCGGAGGCCTTTAATGCCCGGTATGATCTCACCGGGAAGGCCCCCCTGCTTTTCGCCGTAGGCGACGGCAACCATTCCTTGGCGACGGCAAAGACCTGCTATGAGAATTTGAAGAAAGTCCTCCCGCCCGAGGAAGCCCGCGTGCATCCGGCGCGGTATGCGCTGGTCGAGGTGGTCAACCTGCACGACGCCTCTTTGGAATTTGAGCCGATCCACCGGGTGGTATTCGGCGTGGATGAGAAAAAGCTGCTGGAAGCGCTGAAGGCCCAATGCGGTGCGCCGGACGGCCAGCGCGTGGTCGTATGCAAAGGAAAAGAGAAAACCGAGCTGTATTTCTCCCAAGCATCGTCCAATCTTCCGGTGGGGACGCTTCAAAAGTTCTTAGACGCCTACATAGAAGAAAACGGCGGACGGATCGATTATATCCATGGAGAGGAAGTCGTCGAAGAGCTCTCTGCCCAGGAGGGAAACATCGGGTTCCTGTTGGAAGCCATGCCGAAAAAAGAACTCTTCAAAACGGTTGTGCTCGACGGCGCATTGCCGCGGAAGACCTTTTCAATGGGCCATGCGTGGGATAAGCGGTTTTACATGGAGTGCCGGCAAATTCAAGAATAATTCAAAAAAGAGAAAGGACTTTTGCATCGGAAGAAAGATGCAGGGTCCTTTCTTTGTTTAGGGTTAAGAATCCCCGGTTTTATGCTTGTCTGTGCCGTCGAGGCTATCCAAAGACGTAACGATGGCATATAGCTGCTCCAGCTTGCAATAGAGTTCATTCTGATTTTGAATGATGGTGTTTAAATTTTGGTTGAGTTGTTCCAGGTCCCGATCGATTTTCCGGTGATGACATCTGCGTTTCATTACAAGTTCTCCCCCAATCTATGTGTTCAGTATACCATATTTTACTTCATAGGCAATATCCCGTAAAGAGACACCTATCGGATTTCTAGGAATACCATAAAGGAGAGGGAGGGACTTGTATGCATCCACAGCAGTTGCTTTGGCAATTAGACGCTGCGCACAGGACCGTCTTGGCTGTGCAAAGACTCCAAAATCAGGTGTTTCAAACGAGAGCGCTGCTTCGAACCGCAGGAAATATAGCGGATCTTTGTTCCCTAGCGGAGGTGATTCAACAGGTTAGCGGTGCTTTGCGGCCAGCGAATAGCCCTCCAAACCGGCGCTCTTTTTAAACATTTTCAAATTTTTCTTACATTTTCATCCAATATTGTGCTAAAATAAAGATACAGCGTGAACGTTTGATAAGGAGTCCCTTAGCTTCAAAGATGGCGCTGCTTGTTTTAGCAAATGGTGAATGCATGGTGCGAGTGGGATGGCCGGTGGGTATGTTCCCTTGACCACCCCGACGAGAATGAACGCAGAGTTCGCCCATTTGCTGACGTTGTGAAAGGATACGTTGGTTGTTTTTTTGGAGGGCGAGAAAATGTTTCAGAAGGGCGATTTGATTGTTTATGGAAACACGGGAATTTGCCGTGTAGAAGAGGTTGGCACGCCGGAGAGCCTCCCCGGGGTCGATAAGGAGAAGCTGTATTATAAGTTGGTCCCGGTTCGAAGTGCCAGCACGATTTATACGCCGGTGGACACCAGTGTGTTTATGCGTCCGGTGATGACAAAGGAAGCGGCGGACCACCTGATCGACCGCATCCCGGAAATTTCGGAGGATTCTTTTGAGTGCCGCGACCCGCGCATGTTGGCAGAGCATTACCGCACATCCCTGCAAACGCATGAGTGCGAGGATCTCATCCGCTTGATTAAGACGGTTTACCGGAAGAGCAAAAAGCTGGTCCAAAACGGAAAGAAACCGGGCAAAACGGATCAACAATATCGGAAACGTGCGGAAGAATTGCTACACGAAGAGCTGTCCGTCGCATTGGGAATCTCGTTTGATGAAGTACCCGCCTATATTGAGCAAAGAATCTCTGCGCTGGAAGTTGCGCAGGGTGCGTGAGTTTTTCCTCGGCAAAAATAAAAAACAAAGGGGCTGTCCATTCTTTGATCTGAACGGACAGCCCCTTTTTGCGTATTCTTATTCGTGCAGGCCGCAGGCGCATTCTTCGCACTCTGCGAGTTCCCCCACCAGCGGGGTGGGGTCAATCCCCTGCCGTTTGTAGTAGTCGGCGACCGCCGCTTTGATGGCCTGTTCCGCCAAAACCGAACAGTGGACTTTGACCGGCGGCAGGCCGTCCAGTGCTTCCATCACCGCTTGATTGGTGAGCTTGAGCGCGTCTTCGATCGTTTTCCCTTTGATCAGCTCGGTTGCCATGGAGCTGGTGGCAATCGCCGCGCCGCATCCAAAAGTCTTGAATTTCACATCGGTGATGGTGTCGCCCTCCACCTTGATGTACATGCGCATGATGTCGCCGCAGCGGGAATTTCCCACCTCGCCGACGCCGCTGGGGTCCTTCATCTCTCCAACGTTGCGGGGATTTGCAAAATGGTCCATTACTTTCTCACTGTATGCCATAAAAAACAACCTCTTTTCTCTGTCCTGGTGTTTTGATTCAATCGGCCTTTTGCCCGTTCACGATCTCTTCCCATAGGGGACTCATGGAGCGTAGCCGTTCCACGATGCCGGGAAGTACTTCCAAGATGTAATCGACGTCTTCCTCCGTGTTTTGGTCGCTGAAGGAGAGGCGCAGGGAGCCGTGCGCAATTTCATGTGGGAGGCCGATTGCGAGAAGCACATGGCTGGGGTCGAGGGAACCGGACGTACAGGCCGAGCCGGACGAACCGCATACGCCGTTTAAGTCCAGCAGCAGCAACAAGGACTCCCCCTCGATGCCCTCAAAGCACAGGTTGACGTTCCCTGGCAGGCGTTTGGTCCGGTCGCCGTTCAGGCGGGTGCGCTCGATCTGCAATGCCCCGTCGATCAGCCGGTCCCGCATAGCGGTCAAACGCTTGGTGCGCTCCGCCATGGTGGCACAGGCCTCTTTGAGCGCAACGCTCAATCCGACGATCCCGGCCACGTTTTCCGTGCCGGCACGCCGTCCGCGCTCCTGTGCGCCGCCGTCGACCAAATTGGGAAGCGAGATGCCTTTGCGGATAAACAGCGCGCCCACGCCTTTCGGCCCGTGGAACTTGTGCGCGGAGAGCGAAAGCAGGTCGATGTGCTGCTCCTTGACGTCGACCGGCAGTGTGCCGGTCGCTTGTACAGCGTCGGTGTGGAACAAAACGCCGTGCTTCTGGCAGATGGCGCCGATTTCCGAAACCGGCTGGATCGTGCCGATTTCGTTGTTCGCATACATGACCGTCACCAGGGCCGTGTCCTCGCGGATCGCCGCTTCCAATTCCTCCGGCCGTACGAGTCCATCAGCGTGGACGTCCAAATAGGTGACGGAAAAGCCCTCTTTTTCCAGCGATGCGCAGGTATGAAGCACCGCATGATGCTCAAATTTGGATGTGATGATGTGCTTCTTCCCCTTTTTGGCAAGCTGATGGGCAATCCCTTTGATCGCCCAGTTGTCCGCTTCGCTTCCGCCCGATGTAAAAAAGATCTCGTTGGGTTCGGCGTTCAGGCAGGCCGCGACGTCTGCGCGGGCCAGTTCCAGGTGCTTTTTGGCCTCCCGGCCCACGGAATATAGGCTGGAGGGATTGCCATAAAGGTCGGTATAAAACGGTTTCATGGCCGCAAAGACGGTAGGGGAAACCGGCGTAGTTGCGGCGTTGTCCGCATAAACAAAACGTGCCATGGATACGCACCTTTCCTTTCCAAAATGTGATTGGTACTTCCATACCCCGTACCAGGGATTGCCGGTACAGGAATATTTAATCCTTACTAATTTACTATGAATTGAATATACACTATTCCAGTATACTTTGCAAGCCCTTTTTGCAAAAAAGTTTCAAAGTGGCAAAGGTTGTTGAAGGATGGCAAAATAGGGGAGAATCCTTGCAGGAGGCCCGTGTAGACAGAGGGGGCACACACGCTTGCATCGCCAAGGGTCAAACGACAGCGCCGGCGGCCTTGGCGCGTTCGGCGCCCGCAACGGCCAAACGGTCGCACCGCTCGTTCTCCGGATGCCCATTGTGCCCGCGCACCCAGACGATCTCCACGCGATGGATTTCCAGCAAGTGCAGGAGGATCTCCCAGAGGTCGGTGTTCAGGGCGGGGGATTTGTCTGCTTTCCGCCAGCCATTTTGCCGCCACTTGACCGCCCAACCCTTTTCGATCGCGTTGCAGACATACTGCGAATCGCTGCAAAGCGTGACGGCGCAGGGTTCTTTCAAGCATTGCAGCGCGCGGATCACCGCCATCAGCTCCATGCGGTTGTTGGTGGTGTCCGGGTCGCCCCCGCTGATTTCTTTTTCTACGCCGTTGAAGCGCAGGATAGCCCCCCATCCGCCGGGGCCGGGATTGCCCTGGCAGGCGCCGTCCGTAAAGATTTCTACGTGTTTCATAGTTTCCGTCCTTTGTTTCCGCTTATGCGGTTGATTGCGTATCCCATACAAGCTTTTCCGAGTCCCGTCCACTTAAAAGAGGCGAGAAGCCTGAGAAATGCTTGGGAGGACCCTGGCAGGAAGCATGGCAGCGCTGGCTGCGCCGGTATGGATTGTCCTCATTATATCATAATTTTGCAGAAGAGTTTTTTCGATTTTGGCCTATGAAATGTTTGAAGAAAATTGCAAGGGGCAATAATAGGGATAACGACAGGGATTCCGGCCGGCGGTTCATACCTTGACAGCTATACGGAATCAAGGTACAATAATGACAATTAAAACTGGTGGGCCTGACGAATCCAAATGGACATCCAGCCCGCGGTCGGCATACAATTGAGGCAGAGCGATTAGGAGGCGCCGGGGAACGGGCCTCTTTGCTGTTGTGTACGTTAAGGTTTTGTTTTGGCAATTAATGCGCGCGGTTCCGGGGCGTGTGGGAAGGCACAGCGCGGGGCAATGGAGTGCGGATTAAAAATATATCATTATGATTTTTGGAGGGCCAACGCCGCCAGGCACCGTTTGCAGGCGGGCGTTTTATCGGCGTATCCAAGAGACAATGGAGGTTGTACTTTGATAGAACAAAATAGGAATCATGAAGGAACATCCAATCCGCCTGAGAAAAACGAGATGGGTATAGCGGCGGGCATCCACCCTGCGCTTTATGGGAAAGTGACGCTGCCGCAGCGGCCGGAACAGCCCATCCAGGCGGAGGCGCCGGCGGCGAAAGCGGAACCGTCAAAGCGCCGCACGATGCGCCGTGCTCCGAAAAAGGCGGAGCCGGAAAAGGCACAGCACCAGAACAGCAAGGAAACAAAGGCTGCGGCCCCGCGGGGAAAAAAGCGCGGGCAGAACAGCGGAGCGAAGAAGCCGTCCATCCGGATTTACTTTTTGGGCGGCCTGAATGAGATCGGGAAAAACTTTACCCTCTACGAGTGTGAGGGCGATATGCTGATCGTCGACTGCGGCATGTCTTTCCCAGACGACGATATGCTGGGCGTAGACCTGGTGCTGCCGGATTTCACCTTTGTGGAGCGCAATGCGGATAAGATCCGCGGGATTGTGCTCACGCATGGGCACGAGGACCACATCGGTGCATTGCCGTATCTGCTCAAAAGGGTGAATTTGCCCATCTACGGCACGATGCTGACCCTTGGTTTGGTCGATGGGAAACTCAAAGAGCACGGCCTTTCCGGGAAGGTCAAGATGAATGTGGTCAAGCCGGGCCAGACGGTGAAATTGGGTTGCATGGATGTGGAATTCATCCATGTGAACCATTCGATCCCGGATTCCGTAGGCTTTGCCATCCACTCGCCCGCTGGCACGGTGGTTTACACCGGCGACTTTAAGATTGATTGCACGCCCGCTTGGGGCGAGATGATCGACTTGGGCCGCTTTGCAGAGCTGGGAAACGAGGGCGTTTTGGCGTTGCTGGCCGATTCCACCAACGCGGAGCGTCCCGGTTACACCAAGACCGAGCAAATGGTGGACAATACCTTCGAAAGCCTGTTTAAGAAGGCGGAGAAGAAGCGCATTATCATCGCGACATTTGCCTCCAACATCAGCCGCGTGCAGCAGATTATCAACTGTGCGGTGCGCTATGGCCGCAAGGTGGCGCTTTCGGGCCGAAGCATGCTGAACGTCATGGGTATCGCGGTGGAAATGGGCTATTTACAGGTTCCGGACGGCGTGTTGATCGACATCGACCTGCTCAATCGGTACCCGCGCGAGAAAGTGGTCTTGATTACAACCGGCAGCCAGGGGGAGCCGATGAGCGCTTTGACGCGCATGGCGTTTGCCGACCACCGGAAGGTGGAGGTCGGCCCGGAGGACTTTATCATTATTTCGGCAAGGCCGATCCCCGGCAACGAAAAGACCGTGGGCGCGGTGGTCGATGAGCTCTTAAAGCGGGGCTGCGAAGTGATTTACGAATCCATGTATGAAGTGCATGTGTCCGGCCACGCCTGCCAGGAGGAACTCAAAATCATCCAGGGCATCACAAAGCCGAAATATTTCATCCCGTTCCATGGCGAGCAAAAGCACCTGCGTAAAAATGCAGGGCTGGCCATCTCTATGGGGATGGACCCCGCCAATGTCTATATCGGCGACATCGGCGATGTGTTGGAGATCAATCACGAGTATATGAAGAAGCTCACCTCCGTACCCGCCGGGCGTATCCTGGTGGACGGCCTCGGCGTAGGGGACGTGGGGAGCATTGTGCTGCGGGACCGCAAGCATCTGGCAGAGGACGGCCTGATTGTCGTGGTATGTACCATCGACGACAACGGGCAGATCGTGGCCGGCCCGGATGTGGTCTCCCGCGGATTTGTCTATGTGCGTGAGGCGGAGCCGTTGATCGACGAGGCCAAAAAGCGCGTCGCCGCGGCGTTGGAGAGCTGTTCCGAGCACCATATCCACGATTGGGGCACGCTCAAGACGCGCATCAAAGATGAACTTTCCCGGTTCCTGTATGAGCGCACGCGCCGCAGCCCGATGATCCTCCCCATCATTATGGAGGTCTGAGGCCCTGCCATGCGCAAGAAGCACGGGAGTGTTGAAGGAGATCAACCGTGAAAAAAAAGGTTTGGGTGGCATCGCCGATCTGCTTTGTACTGGCGGCGGCGATGCTGATTATGGCGCTGATCAGCTGGTTTACCGGCCACAAGATGGTTTTTTTCATCGAGGCGGTGGTAGCCGTTGTAGCGATCCTCGCCATTGCCATTGTGCATATCCGCTTCCAGAGCTATGTATACACCTCTGTCAAAGCGGCCAAGAAGGTGCTCTTCGGAAAAGAGTACGATGCTTTGGAACAGTTTACCATGCCCATGGCGATCGTGGGGGAGGCGGGGGACATTGTTTGGGCCAACGCCGCCTTTTTAGAGAGCGCGGGTAGGGCGCGCGATTGCCGCGGGGAAAATGTGATGAAGTTCCTGTACCCGCACACCATCCAGCAGGTGGTGGCGGCCAAAGGGACGGATGTGACCATCGGGGACCGGCAGTTTACTGCATTTGCGTCAAAGACGGAGCAGGGGCATATCCTCTGCTTGGTGGACGACACCTATTATAAGGCGATCAACCGGGAATATGTGGAAAAGCACCCGGTAGTAGCGCTGGCGCATTTTGATAACCGGGAGGAATTGGCGCGCGATTCCAGCGGCAGCGAGGACGCGCGCATTGCCTCGGAGGTGGAGCAGGTGCTCACCGAATGGGCGCAGAGCATGGGCGGCTTTCTCCGGCGGCTCTCCGGCGGGCGCTTTTTGATCCTGACGGATGAAATTCATATCCGGCAGGCCATGGAGAAACGCTTTGAAGTCCTGGACAAGATCCGGGAAATCAAGGCGGGGGAGCGCCGCAGCGCGACGGTTTCGATCGGCGTGGCGCGCGGGGCGGAATCTCTGCAAGAGGCGGAACAATGGGCGCGCAAAGCGCTGGAAATGGCGCTGGGGCGCGGCGGGGACCAGGTGGCCGTCAAGCAGAAAAACGATACATATGAGTTTTTTGGCGGCTTGAGCAAGGGCGTGGAAAAGCGCGACAAGGTGCGCACGCGGGTCATCGCTGCGACGCTCTCCGACCACATCAAAGAGTCGGAAAACGTGTTGATTATGGGGCACCGCTTTTCTGACCTCGACTCGATGGGTGCGGCGGTCGGCCTGTGGAGCGTGATTACAAAGGCGCTTCACAAACCCGCTTTTGTCGTGGTGGACCGCCAGCAAACGCTTGCGGGGCAGATCGTGGAACGGATCGATGCCAATTCGGGCGACCGCGTGGTGTTCCTTTCCCCGATGGACGCGATGGAGCAGTTGTCCCCGCGGACGCTGTTGATTGTGGTCGATACGCATTCCCCGGACTTTGTGGAAAGCCGCGAGTTGCTCAACCATGTGAGCCGCGTGGTGGTGATCGACCACCATCGCCTGATGGTCAAGCGCATTGACAATGCCATTGTCTTTTACCACGAGCCCTATGCCAGCTCCGCCTCGGAGATGGTGGCGGAACTGGTGCAATACATCGGGGACAGCACGCTCACCCAGCACGAGGCCGAAGCGCTTTTGGCGGGAATTATGCTGGATACAAAGAGCTTTGTGCTCAAGACGGGCGTGCGGACCTTTGAGGCGGCCGCCTACCTGCGCCGCCGTGGAGCCGATACGGTGGAGGTCAAGCGCATGTTTGCCGATTCCATCGACAGCTATAAGGCGAAGTATAAAATTGTCTCCGGGGCCGAGATTCAACAGAACTGCGCCATCGCCTGCGCCGATAAGGAATTCCCGGACATCCGGGTCGTCTCCTCGCAGGCGGCGGACGAGCTGCTTTCCATCCGGGGCGTTAAGGCGTCCTTTGTCATCTACCCAACGGGGAATGTGATGAATATTTCCGCGCGCTCCCTGGGGGACATCAACGTCCAGCTGGTGATGGAGGTGTTGGGGGGCGGAGGCCATCTCACGATGGCGGCAACCCAGCTTCCCAATTTGACCATTGAACAGGCAAGGACCAAGCTGGTGGCAGCGATCAAAGAAAAAGCGCAGCTCCCGGCTGGGCAGAAATAAAGGGTTTTTTGCATCGGAATCACGGAGAAAGACAGGGCGTTTCCTGCCTTTCTCCGTGGTTCCGGTCCGTCTCTGGTTTCCATCAGGGGCTGGAACAGTTTTTTACATGGAGGGAACAATCATGAAAGTCGTATTGCTTCAGGATATTAAGGGGACCGGTAAGAAAGGGGAGCTCGTCAGCGTTTCGGACGGCTATGCCCGCAACTTCCTGTTCCCGCGCAAGCTGGCGAAAGAGGCCAATGCGCAGGCGATGAACGAATTGAAGAACGCAGAGGCTGCGAAGGCGCACAAGATCGAAGTGGAGAAGGCCAATGCGAAGGACGCCGCGGAAAAGCTCGAGGGCAAGAGCATCAAGCTGTACGCCAAGGGCGGGCAGGGCGGCCGCCTGTTTGGGTCCGTCACGGCGAAGGAGATCGCGGAGGAGATCAAGAAGGTCTATCACATCGACATCGACAAGCGCAAGATCGAAATCGACGGCGATATTAAAGCGTTCGGCACATATGAATGCCAGATCAAGCTCTATACAGGGATCAGCGCGAAGATTTATGCGGTGGTTTCCGAAGCGGAGTAATTTTGGATTTTGCATATCAGAAGTAAGGAGGAGGGGGTTCCGGGATGGACAATCTTTCAACGGGCTATAGCGCTTTGAATCTGCCGTTCAGCCCGGAGGCCGAGCAGTCCGTGCTGGGCGCGATCCTGCTGGATTCCTCCTGCCTGGACCGCGTGGCGGAGATTTTGCCGCGGCCCGATTACTTTTACCAGACGAATAACGGCCTGATCTACGGCGCGATGCTGGATATGTTTACCCTGGGCAAGCCGGTGGACTTTGTCACGGTCCTAGAGAAGCTCAAAGAGAGCCGGGAGTTTGACGAGGCGAGCGGGAAGACGTATCTGCTGCAATTGGCGCAGATCGTGCCGTCCATCAGCAATGTGGAGTCGTACGCCCGGATTGTCCGGGACAAGTACGACATCCGCACGCTGATTACCACCGCGCGGGAGATCATGGAAGAGGCCGCGGACGGGACGGCGGACGCAGCGACCCTGTTGGATTCCGCGGAGCAACGCATCTTCGACATCCGGCGCGGGAAGAATATGCAGGGGTTGCAGCGGATTGACGAGATCATCATCCAGACGCTCGACCGGCTGGATCTGCTCAATTCGCCGGACAGTGACCAATATAAGGGCGTGCCCACCGGCATCAAGGAGCTGGACGACACCATCACGGGGCTGAACCGCTCGGATTTGATCCTCTTGGCGGCCCGCCCCGGCATGGGCAAGACGAGCTTTGCGCTGAACATCGCACGCCATGCGGCGGTCAAGGCGGACAAGCGCGTCGCCTTTTTTTCATTGGAAATGACCAAGGAGCAGCTGGTTTCGCGCCTGCTCTCCACGGAGGCCCTGGTGGGCGGCACCAAATTGCGCACCGGCAAGCTCACGGAGGAGGAATGGGTCCGCTTGATCGAGGGCGGCGACATCCTCTCGAAAACGCAGATGTATTTTGACGACAGCTCCGGCATCACGGTCCCGGAGATGAAGGCAAAGCTGCGCCGCCTCAAGGACGTGGACCTCGTGGTGATCGACTATTTGCAGTTGATGTCCGGTTCCACCAAGCGCAGCGGGGACGGAAACCGTGTGCAGGAGATTTCCGAGATCACGCGAAATTTGAAGATCATGGCAAAGGAACTCAACGTCCCGGTGCTGACGCTGTCCCAGCTCTCCCGTGCGAGCGAACAGCGCACCACGCACCGTCCCATGCTCTCAGACCTGCGCGATTCCGGTTCCATCGAACAGGATGCGGACATCGTCCTGTTTTTGTACCGCGAAGATTACTATGCCTCTGCGGATGCGCCGGGCGAATCGGAGGACCGCAACAGCGGCGAGTGTATTGTTGCAAAGAACCGCCATGGCGAGACAAAGACGGTCCCGCTGCATTGGCAGGGTGAATTTATGCGTTTTACCGCCCAGGAGGTGCTGCGTCATGAATGAGGAGATGCAGCAGATCCTAGGCCAAATCAAAGGGGTAATCGCCGAGTTTGGCCTTTTCCCACCGCAGGGCAGGGTGATTGTCGGCCTGTCCGGTGGGGCCGACTCGATGGCGCTTACCCATTTTCTCGTTTATCACACCGATTTGCAGGTGTTGGCGGCCCATGTCAACCACGGCTTGCGCGGGAGCGCGGCCGATCAGGACGAAGAGGTGGTCCGGCGCTGGTGCGAAGAAAACGGAATCCCTCTGCGCGTCCTGCATGCGGATGTAAAGCAGCAGGCGCGGGAGCGCAATCTCGGCCTTGAGGAATGCGGGCGCGAGGTGCGGTATGCCTTCTTTCAGGAGCTGGCGGACCGCGAGACGGACCGCATCGCCACAGCGCACACCCTTTCGGACCAGGTGGAGACCGTGCTGCTGCATCTGACGCGCGGCGCGGGGCTGCGCGGGCTGTGTGGAATCCCGCCGGTGCGGGGGAAGATTGTGCGCCCGTTTTTGCGCGTCACGCGGGAACAGGTGGAGGCGTATTGCCGGTTTTACCATCTGCCATACGTGACGGATCAAACCAATGCCGACCGCGGGTTTGCCCGCAACCGGGTCCGGCTGGACGTGGTGCCCGCGCTCAAAGCAGTCAACCCAGCGTTGGAACGGGAGATTGCGGGGATGACAGCGCGTCTTGCCCGCGACGAGGCCTATTTGCAGGAGGAAGCACAGCGGGCGGTCGAACGGGCAAAAACCCCCAACGGCTATTCCCGCACGGAACTTGCGGCGCTGCCCACGGCCATTTTGGTCCGGGCGCTGGAGCGAATCCTCCGGCGTGCGGGAGGCGCCCAGCCGGAGGGAATCCATCTGGAACAGGCGGCGGCGATGGTCCGCGCGGGGCGCGGCAGCCTGAGCGCGCCGGGTGGAATACAACTCGCCGTGCAGGGCAATACTCTCTTTGTGGCGCAGAAGCCGCTTCCCCCTTGGAGTCTGCCCGTCACAGGGGAAACGACCCGCCTGCCGGACGGCCGCATGGCCGCTTTAAGGAAAATCCACAAGAAAGACCTGGAGAACAAAAATAAATTTAAAAATTTGTTATTTCATAATTGCATCAACTATGATACAATTACATCTAAACTGTTCTTTCGAAACCGCCGGGAGGGAGATTGCTTCCGTCCGGCGAAGCGCGGCGTTTCGAAATCGTTAAAAAAGTTGTTTAATGAGGCCAAAATAGAGCCTCTGCTGCGGGACCGTATCCTCCTATTGGAGGATGGGAAGGAAATTCTATGGATGGAGGGCTTTGGTCCGTCGGAGCGTGCCCGTGTGCCAAAGGATGCGGAGCAGATGCTTCTGATTACCGTATGGGAGCCGGAGGAAGCAGCGGATCAACGTGTTTCAGACAATTCATGAGGAAAGGAACGGGCAGAACATGTTAAACGACATCAAAGAGGTGCTTTTTAGCGAAGAATATCTGGCCAACATTGTCCAGCGGATGGGGAAACAAATCAGCGAGGATTATAAGGACAAGAATCTGCTGATGGTGAGCGTCCTGAAGGGGTCCGTCGTCTTTATGGCGGATCTGATGCGGGCCATTTCCGTTCCCTGCCGGGTGGATTTTATGTCGGTGTCCAGCTACGGTTCGGGCGTGAAAACCTCCGGCGTCGTCAAGATTGTCAAAGATCTGGACATTCCGCTGGCAGGCTACGACCTGTTGGTGGTGGAAGACATCCTGGACAGCGGCATGACGCTGAGCTACATACTGGAGCTCCTGCAATCCCGTGGTCCCCGGAGCATCCGGCTGTGCACGCTGTTCGATAAGCCGGAGCGTCGCACCGTAGACATAACCGCAGATTATGTTGGCACAACGGTCCCGGACGCCTTTATTGTGGGCTACGGGCTGGATTACGATGAGAAATATAGGAATCTTCCCTTTGTGGGCATTTTAAAGCCGGAGGTGTACGGCGGCTGACCGTCCCTCTGTGAAGGAGTGGATAACTTGGACAATAGAGACAAAATGAAACGTCTGCTGATCTATCTCGGCATTCCGATTGCGCTGTTTTTGGTGATCGGCCTGTTGTTTAGCAGCCGCCCCACCGAGAAGAGCTATGTCTATTCGGACATCGTGAATTACTTTGAAGATCAGCAGGTCACGGCTTTTTCGATCAATATGGGCACGGGCGAGATGCGCCTGCAGCTCAACGACGAGAGCAAGACGATCATCAACTATACGGCGCCGAATTCGACCTATCTGTTGCAGGAAATTCAGCCCTATGTGGATGAATACAACGCCAACCATCCGGGAAATGCGCGCATGCAGCGCGACATCCAGCGCGCTCCCGAGACCTCCTGGCTGGTGAGCATGCTGCCCATGCTGATCGTGCTGGGGTTGGGCGTTTTCCTGTGGTGGTTTATGATGAAACGTCTGAATTCCACCATGGGGGATGCCGGCAAGCAGATGAACTTCGGCAAGGCCAAGATTAAGCAGATGGCCGACGAAAAGCGCAAGACGACCTTTGCCGATGTAGCCGGTGCGGACGAGGAAAAGGAGGAACTGCGCGAGATCGTAGAATTCCTCAAGAATCCGAAGAAGTACAACGAGCTCGGCGCGCGCATCCCCAAGGGCGTTTTGTTGGTGGGCCCTCCGGGAACCGGTAAAACGCTGCTGGCCCGTGCAGTCGCAGGCGAGGCGGGCGTGCCGTTTTTCTCCATTTCGGGTTCCGACTTTGTGGAGATGTTTGTCGGTGTTGGCGCCTCCCGTGTGCGCGACCTGTTCGAACAGGCGAAGAAGAATTCCCCCTGCATCATCTTTATCGATGAGATCGACGCGGTGGGCCGTCAGCGCGGCGCAGGTCTGGGCGGCGGCCATGATGAGCGCGAACAGACGTTGAACCAGCTCCTGGTGGAGATGGACGGCTTTGGCGCGAACGAAGGCGTGATTATGATCGCGGCCACGAACCGCCCGGACGTCTTGGACCCGGCTTTGATGCGGCCCGGCCGTTTTGACCGCCAGGTGGTGGTGAGCTACCCGGACATCAAGGGGCGCGAGGAGATCCTCAAGGTCCATGCGCGCGGCAAGCCGCTTGCCCCGGATGTGAATCTCAAGACAATCGCAAAATCGACCGCGGGCTTTACCGGCGCCGATTTGGAAAACCTTCTGAACGAGGCCGCACTGTTGGCGGCACGCCGGAATTTGAAGGCGATCACCATGGCGGAAATCGAAGAGGCCACGATCAAGGTTGTGGTGGGCACGGAGAAGAAGAGCCACGTGATGACGGACCGCGAAAAGAAGCTGACGGCATATCATGAGGCCGGCCATGCCGTGGCGACCTACTATTGCCCCACGCAGGACCCGGTGCATCAGATTTCGATTATCCCGCGCGGTATGGCGGGCGGTTATACCATGCATTTGCCGACGGAGGACCGCTCCTATCAGTCCCGCAAGGAGATGAAGGAGGACCTGGTGGTGCTTTTGGGCGGCCGTGTGGCCGAAGCCCTGACGTTGGACGACATCTCGACGGGCGCCTCCAACGACATCGAGCGCGCCACCAAGGTTGCACGCTCCATGGTGACCAAGTACGGCATGAGCGACAAGCTGGGACCGATCCAGTATGGCACGGACGACAGCGAACCGTTCCTCGGCCGGGACATGGGGCATATCCGCAATTATTCCGAGGAGACTGCCTCCGCGATCGACAACGAGATCAAGATGTTGGTGGAGGATGCATATCACAAGACGGAACGCATCCTGACCGAGCATATGGATCAACTGCAGAAGGTGGCCGAATTCCTTTTCCACAACGAAAAGATGAGCGGCGAGGAATTCCGCGCCGTGATGGAAGGGACCTATCAGCCTCCGGAGGAAAAGCCCCAGGAGGAAAAGCCGCAGTCCGATTCGTTCGTCAGCGATTTCGATACAGAGAAACATTGATTGTTGTTTATAGAATGTGTGTCAAAGGGGTCGCTGCCAATGCAGAAGTTGCATTGCGCAGCGTCCTTTTTTTGCCAGTCAGCGGCGGACAATTTTATTTGCAAATTGTATTGTTTTGACATATAATTACGTGTTGTATATGATTTGGACTTTTTGAGTGATTGAGGAGAGGGCAAAAATGGCAAAAAAACCGGTTTACGGCAATGAGAGCATCTCCTCCCTGAAGGGGGCGGACCGGGTCCGCCGCCGTCCAGCCGTGATCTTTGGCTCGGACGGGATCGAGGGATGCGAGCATTCGATCTTTGAAATTTTATCCAACTCCATCGACGAAGCGCGCGAAGGCTATGGCAAGGAGATCACCATCACACGCTTTGCCGACGATTCGGTGGAAGTGATTGACCGCGGGCGCGGCTGCCCGGTGGATTATAACCAGAAGGAGCAGCGCTACAACTGGGAGCTGGCCTTCTGCGAGCTGTATGCGGGCGGCAAATACAACAACGCCTCCGCAGAGAGCTATGAGTATTCCCTGGGGCTGAACGGCCTGGGCCTGTGCGCCACGCAGTATGCCTCCGAGTATATGGATGTGGAGGTGTGCCGCGACGGGTTCCGGTATACCCTGCATTTTGAGCGCGGCGAAAATGTGGGCGGCCTGCAAAAAGAACCGTACAGCGGAAAGGCAACCGGGACCAAGATTCGCTGGAAGCCCGATATCCAGGTCTTTACGGATATCCATATCCCTGTGGAGTACTATCTGGATACCATCAAGCGGCAGGCCATTGTCAACGACGGCATCAAATTTGTGTTCCGCAACCAGGTGAACGGCAAATTTGAGACCACGGAATTTTTGTACCAAAACGGTATTGTCGATCATGTGAAGGAAATGGTGGGGGAGGATGCGCTGACCTCGGTGCAGTTCTGGCAGACGGAGCGCAAGGTGCGCGACCGCGCCGACAAGCCGGAATACCGCACCAAGATCAATGTGGCGCTGGCCTTTTCCAACCGCAATAAACAGGTTGAATACTACCACAATTCCAGCTGGCTGGAGCACGGCGGCGCGCCGGACAAGGCGGTGCGCAATGCGTTTGTCTACCAGATCGACGCGTATTTGAAGCAGACGGGGAAATACAACAAGAACGAGAGCAAAATTACCTTTGCCGATGTGGAGGACTGCCTGGTCCTGGTGATTTCCTCCTTCTCCAACCAGACCTCCTATGAGAACCAGACGAAGAAGGCCATCACCAACAAGGGAATCCAGGAGGCGATGACGGAGATGCTCCGCCATCAGCTGGAAATCTACTTTATTGAAAACCCGATGGAGGCGGACAAAATCGCCGCGCAGGTGCTCATCAATAAGCGCAGCCGCGAAGATGCGGAAAAAACCCGCCTGAATATCAAGAAAAAGCTCACCAGCACCATGGACGTCACGAGCCGCGTGGCCAAATTTGTGGATTGCCGCAGCCGCGACGCGAGCGAGCGGGAAATTTTTATCGTGGAGGGCGATTCCGCTCTAGGTGCCTGCAAACAGGCGCGCGACCCGAATTTCCAGGCGATCATGCCGATCCGTGGCAAGATTTTGAACTGCCTCAAGGCCGATTACGATAAGATCTTTAAGAGCGAGGTCATCACGGACCTTTTGAAGGTCCTGGGGTGCGGCGTGGAGGTCAAGGCAAAGGCCAACAAGGAGCTTTCCACTTTTGACCTGTCGCTGCTGCGGTGGAATAAAGTCATCCTCTGCACGGATGCAGACGTGGACGGCTTCCAGATCCGCACGCTGCTGCTGACCATGCTGTACCGGCTGACGCCGACCCTCATCAACGAGGGAAAGGTGTTCATCGCGGAGTCCCCGCTGTTTGAGATCACGACGAAAAATGAGACGTATTTCGCCTATACGGAGAAGGAAAAGGACGATTTCCTCAAGCAGCTGGAGGGGAAAAAGTACACCATCCAGCGCTCCAAGGGGTTGGGCGAGAATGAACCGGATATGATGAATTTGACTACGATGAACCCTGAGACACGCCGCCTGATTAAGGTTATGCCGGAGGATGCGGTCCAGACGGCGGAGATGTTTGACCTCCTTTTGGGGGACAATCTTTCCGGGCGGAAGGATTTCATCGCAGAGAATGGATACCGCTACATCGACACGGCGGACGTGAGCTAAGGAGGGGAAACAGATGCCGAAAAAACGCAAAGACCCGCCCCAGGCCCGTCCCAAAGCGAACGGCGTGATTGAAGGCGCGGGCGAGGTGGTGGAACAGCGGATCACCCGCACGCTGGAAGAGAACTACATGCCCTACGCGATGAGCGTGATTCTCTCCCGCGCCATCCCGGAGATCGACGGCTTCAAACCGGCGCACCGGAAGTTGCTGTACACCATGTATAAGATGGGATTGCTGGGCCCGACCCGCACCAAATCGGCCAATATTGTGGGGCAGACGATGAAGCTGAATCCCCACGGCGACGCCGCCATCTATGATACCATGGTGCGCTTGAGCCGGGGCTATGAGGCGCTGCTGCACCCATACATCGATTCCAAGGGAAACTTTGGCAAATTTTATTCCAGGGACATGGCGTGGGCGGCCTCCCGTTACACAGAGGCCCGTCTGGACGACCTCTGCAAGGAGCTCTTCAACGACATTGACAAGGACACCGTGGATTTCGTAGACAACTACGACAACACCTTAAAGGAACCCACCCTGCTGCCCGCGAGCTTCCCGTCCGTGCTGGTCAATGCCAACACGGGCATCGCGGTTGGCATGGCGAGTTCCATCTGCCCATTTAACCTGGCGGAGGTCTGCCAGACGACGATTGCCCTGATGCGCGACCCGGAGCACGACATCGCCACCACCCTGCTGGCGCCGGACTTCCCCGGCGGAGGCCAGCTCGTTTACGATGCAAAGGCCATCCAGGAGATTTACCGGACCGGACGCGGCAGCTTCCGCGTGCGCGCGCGGTATAGCTACGACAAATCCGTCAACTGCATCGACATCACGCAGATTCCCCCCACAACCACGGTGGAAGCGATTGTCGAAAAAGTGGTGGATCTGGTAAAGCACGGCAAGCTCAAGGAGATTTCCGACATCCGCGATGAAACGGGCCTGGATGGGCTGAAGATCACCATTGACCTGAAGCGCGGCGTAGACCCGGACCGCCTGATGCAGCGCCTGTTTAAGTTTACGCCCTTGGAGGACAGCTTCTCCTGCAACTTCAACGTGTTGATCGCGGGCGTCCCGCGCGTGCTCGGCGTGGGCGACCTGTTGCAGGAGTGGGTGGCGTTCCGCATCGAATGCGTGCGCCGCCGCACGCATTTTGACCTGAGCAAAAAGCGCGACAAGCTCCATCTGCTCAAGGGCCTTCAAGCGATCCTGCTGGACATCGACAAGGCAGTGGCCATTGTGCGCAACACGGAAGAGGAGGCCGAGGTGGTCCCGAACCTGATGATCGGCTTCGGCATCGACGAGGTGCAGGCGGAATATGTGGCCGAGATCAAACTGCGCCACCTCAACCGGGAATACATCCTCAAGCGCACGGAAGAGGTCGGCCAGCTGGAAAAGGACATCGCGGAGCTCCAGGGGATTCTGGACAGCAAGGCAAAGGTCAAGGGGATCATCATCAAGGAATTGCAGGCGGTGGCAAAGCAATACGGCCAGCCGCGCCGCACGATGCTGCTCTATTCCGACGAGTTGGAGGAGTACCGGGAAGAGGAGGAGATCCCCGATTATCCCGTGCATTTGTTTTTCACCCGCGATGGGTATTTCAAGAAGATCACGCCGCAGTCGCTGCGCATGAGCGGGGAGCAGAAGCTCAAAGAGGGCGACGAGGTGGTGCAGCAATTGGAGAGCACCAACAATGTGGACCTTCTGTTCTTTACGGACCGGGCGCAGGTGTACAAGGCAAAGGCTTCCGATTTTGGGGACACCAAGGCCAGCGTATTGGGCGAATACATCCCCGCGAAGCTCGGAATGGACGAGGGCGAAAACGCCATTTATATGGCGGTGACAAAGGACTACGGCGGCTATATGCTGTTCTTCTTTGAGAATGGCAAAGTTGCCAAGGTCAATATGGAATCCTACGCGACCAAGACGAACCGCCGGAAGCTGCTCGGCGCGTACAGCGATAAATCCCCGGCGGCATCCATCGCGTATATCCAGGAGGATTGCGAGTTCCTTCTCACCAGCGCACAGGGGCGGATGCTCCTGATGCATACGGGCGCCGTACAGCCCAAGACGACGCGCAACACGCAGGGCGTTGCAGCGATGACGCTGCGCAAGGGCGGGCGTCTGCTGCGGGCGGTGCCGTATGCCGAGGGCATGCTGAAAAAGCCGGACCGCTACCGCAAGAATATCCCTGCGTTGGGCGCGTTGCCCACCCCGGAGGAGACCGAAGGGGAACAGTTGACGCTGTGATATTTGCCAGCGCATCCGCTTGTGGGGACCGGGTGCGGGCGAAGGATCGCCGGGGCAGAAACCGGCATATAGCAATCGAAAGACCGAGCGGGAGAACCGAAGAACCGGTTCTCCCGCTCCGCTTATACGCTGGGTGGCGAATCCATACATTTTCTTACAGGATTGCGATGTGTTACAAAAGCAAACGGGCGCCAGCGGCCAATAGCCGCCAGCGCCCGAAGCGGTTTCCGAAACGGCAAACGCATGCATCCCGGAATTCCTTTGTTAGAATGTCCGTATCCGGTTCGGTTTATGCGTGATTCTGTGCATCAGATTGGAAAATAGCGCGGGACTTCATGCGGCCTCGGGCTGGATGAGGTCCAACAGGTTTTCGGAGACATAATCGTAGACGGAACGAGCCCATTCAAAATCATAGTCGGGAAAGAGCTCTTGCTGTTCCTGGATTCGGTCTTCGAAGCTCTCGTCCGGATAGAAAAAGCCTGTCACGTCGCAAATCAAATAGCCATCTTTTTCCACTATGCATGTTTTCCGGACATCTGCGGCGGGGATGGACTGCTCCTTTAGCAGGACGCAAGTTCCATCGTTGCATTCGCTCTCTTTAAAACATTGCAGAATAAACATGTTGTTGGGCGTAAAGTCGACCATCCGCTCGCTGGTATCCACATGGATGCGGGTCACGTTTCCGTAAAATTCGCCGCTGTTCCAATAGTCGGAGACTGCCGTGTGTTCCGCTCCCCAGAGGCCATCGGCGTTCCGATTGGGATCGTGAAACGTTTTGGATGTGTCCACCGTCAAACCGATGTCCTGAAGCGAATAGCCTTGAATGACCTTGGCATATTCGGTTGAGGAGTCCGTAGGCAAAAATTCAGGAGCTTGCGAATCATCAATACTTTGGTTGGAAGAAATAGGAGTGGAATTATTTATATTCGATGATGAGGGATTTCCGTAATTTGTACAGCCATAAAAAATGAATAGCAGTACAATTGATGTTAATAGATAACAATGTTTTTTCATAAAAAAGCTCCCTCTTAATATGACGATTCAAAATTAGTACTTGTAACTATAAACCCGATTAATGATATATCCTTGGTTGGTATAGTCTTGAAGAGTGGGATAATTGTAAGAAGCAGGATCTTTAATATAAATTAATTCTCCACTGTATGCATAAGCAACAACGTAATGAGTATTACTTCCTTTCGCCATACCAATCATTACGGGTCTCTTTTTATTGCTAATAGAATCGGCCACAATAGGCGCAAGTTCTGCCGTGGTATATGTCCGAGAACTATCATGCAAATCTAACGTTAAGCTACAACGACTTCCTGCTTGTTCATAATAAAAATGGAATCATCCTCCTATATATCTACTAATTCTAAAATAATAATATACTTTAAAATTGTCAATAAAAATTACAGATTTGAAATTATTTTAAACAATTTTTATAAAGAATATATGAAAAATATAGATGTATTTAAAATAGAAAATACACCTTTCGAAAAGATGCTTGCAATACAGGCGTGTTTGTGCTATTATATTCTAAGCTAAAAAGCGGATTGGGAGAATCGTCCCAGTTCTATTTTCGGAGGTGCACTATGGGCGTTTGGCAGATTATCTTGGGGATTGTCCTGATTCTGTTCTCCGTCGCCATCATTGTTGTTGTTCTGTTGCAGGAAGGCCATCAGGCAGGGCTCGGAGCAATTACAGGCGGTGCGGATACATTCCTTGCGAAGAACCAGGCCCGCACAGTTGACGCGTTCCTTGCCCGGTGGACAAAGGTGTTTGCAATTGGATTCTTTGTCCTTGTCATCGGTCTGAATGCGCTTGTGTTCTTTGCCCCGTAAATCAAGACGCGAAAAGCCCCGCTTGTATAAGCGGGGCTTTTTTCTGCAAAGAATCCAAAAGAGAAAGCGATAAATTGCACAGGAACTGGGAAGAATTTTTGTTGAGAAGCGCTGTGTGATGGCGCAATAGGAGTATCGAGTATGTTGGAAGAAATGAAAGATCAGATTTTGAAGTTTGTGCAAAAGACGCCGCAGGCGATGACTTCGCGTGGTCTGATGAAGAAAATGCGTGTAAAAGATCCAAAATTATTTTATCGGGCGATGGACCAGCTGCGGCAGCAAGGGGTTTTGCAGGTCAATAAAAAGCACCGCGTGCGCCTTGCCGCGTCTTCTGCGCGTACAAAACGGGCAGGCTCCCAAAGGGAAAAGCGGCCTTTCAGCGGCGCGCTCCGCGAAAAATTGCGTGGCCCGGTGGAGAAGATCGACGGGGTCAAAAGAGCGGTGATCGTTTCCCTGAGCAAGGGGTTTGCCTTTGCCCGCCCGGAGGACGGCGGGGAGGATTTGTTCATCCATGCGGATCATCTGAAGTCCGCCTTCATCGGGGATACCGTTGTGTTGAACCATTTGGAGCGCAGCGGCAAGGGGCTTTCCGCAGATGTGGAACAGATCACTGAACGGGCGAGCCGTCTGCTCACCGGGACGTTGGTGGAGGGCGAAGAGGGGCTGGAATTTGCGCCGGATGACGCCATCCGTTACAACCTTTCTCTTTCCAGGAAAAGCTTGCCACATCTCCGCCCGCATGTGAAAGCGCAGGCGGAGATCCAGCAGATTCCCGGGACGGACCGGCTGACTGCCCGCGTAATCAAGGTTTATGGCAATTCGGACAGCGCAAAGATTTGCGCGGATGCCATCATTGACCAGAATGGGATTCGGACGGAATTCCCGGAAGAGGTCCTCGCAGAGGCGGAAAAGATTCGAAAGTCAAAGATCACGGAGAAAGACCGCAAAGGCCGCCTCGACCTGCGCGGGCTCGGCATCTGTACGATCGACGGGCCGGACGCAAAGGACCTGGACGACGCGATCTCCGTCAGCCGCACGCGGTTGGGGTATCGCCTGGGCGTGCACATTGCGGACGTGTCGCATTATGTCAAGGTGGGAAGCGCCATCGACTTGGAGGCGAGGGAACGCGGCACGTCGGTCTACTTTGCGGACCGCGTCATCCCCATGCTGCCGGAAGCGCTGAGCAACGGCGTTTGTTCGCTCAATGCGGGGGAGGATAAACTCACGTTTTCCGCCATCATCGAATTGGACAAGCAGGGGACGATCCTTTCGTTCCGCTTCCGGAAGAGCATCATCAATTCGAAGGTGCGCGGCGTTTACGGCGAGGTCAATCAGCTGTTCAACGGGACGGCGGATAAAGCGCTGCGCAAAAAATATTCGCCGGTCATCCGGTCGCTTCATGCGGCGCGGGAGCTGGCGGAGATCCTGAAGGCACGCGCGAAGCGGAATGGCACAGTGGATCTGGACAGCACAGAGTCCCGCTTTGTATTGGACGGGCAGGGCGTCTGCGTGGATGTGCAGCCCCGCGAGAGCGGAGAGGCGGAGCAGATGATCGAGCAATTGATGATTACCGCAAACCAGGCGGCGGCGCAATTGGCGAAACGCGCCAACCTCCCCTTTGTGTATCGTATCCACGAACAGCCGGCCCCGGACCGTGTGGAGTCCCTGGCCGATTTGGTAGGGGCCTTGGGCCTGAACCCGGTTTCCCTGCGGCACAGCGCAAGCGTCAAGACGGCGGATTTTGCGGCGATCATGGAGCAGGCGGAGGGGACGCCCGCGCAGAAGGTGATTTCCCATCAGCTGCTGCGCACCATGGCAAAGGCGCGCTATGACACCCAGCCGGTCGGCCATTTCGGCTTGGCTTTGGAGGACTACTGCCATTTTACCTCCCCGATCCGGCGGTACCCGGACACGGCGATCCACCGCATCCTGTCCGCGTACCTTGCAAAGGATAAGCAGATTGCCGCGCATTATACGGAGTTTGCCCGCGAAGCAGCGTCGAATTCCTCCAAATGCGAGGTCCGGGCGATGGCGGCGGAGCGCAGTGCAGAGGATTGCTACATGGCGGAATATATGCGGCAGCATATCGGGGAAGAGGCCACCGGTGTCATCAGCGGCGTAACCATGCGGGGGGTATTTGTCGAGCTTCCCAATACAGTGGAAGGGTTTGTCCCCATCACCTCCTTTGAAGGGGCCCATTTTGAATTTGATGGAATGATTACGCAATACGACGCCACCACCGGCCGGAAGCTGACCATCGGCCAGCCGCTGCGCGTCAAGGCTGTGGCGGCGGACGTCGCAAGCGGGCGGATTGATTTCCTCCCGGTGGAGCCTACGCCTGAAAATGCATAATCGGCAATGCCCGGAAAGAGCGCTCCGTTTCAGGAGTCCCTTTCGGGGCTTTTTTATTTTTTACAGGTTTTTACTGCAAACTGGTATAAAGGCTGGAATAAATGTCCACCATATTCACATAGAAATAAAAATACACGCGGAAGATTCATGCATTGGGGCAGCGCCCTTTTTCCAATGCATGAGGACGGCGATGGAAAGTGGTGTGCGTATGGAGACGGTGTTGAAACTGATACAACGTGTGGACAGCCGGGAGACAGATAAAAAGCAGGAACAGGAGAAACGGCAGCTCCTGGAGGAACTCCGGGAGGTTGCGCGGCTCATGGCCTGCAACGACCTTTGGTTCCAGCTGGAGTGCGATGAAAATTTGATCGAAGCATGCATCTACCAGCGCGAGGCGTTACAGGCGCGGTACCGTTATCTGTTGGGAACGGCGCGGCGCAAAGGGATCAGCTGCGAACCGTTTCAACCGAAGAGGGCAGAGGGATAAGTCCATGGCTGGGCTTGTCCCTTCCCTTGTTTTACGGGGAGTTTTTGGAAAAGGAGTGATGTGAGAAAAAGAAGCCCGGCCGCACCAAGCGTTCCATCTTCCGGGCCATTTTCCGCGGTGTAATGGGCAGATGTTTCAGATTGCTATGGGAAAGGGGAAAGGGACATGAATCATTGGACGATGCTTTTGATTGGATTGGGCGTTTTTGCCCTGTTGGTGCTTTTGCAGGCTATTGTACGGGCAGCGCATCCAGTCCAGCGCGCCATAGGAGGGATTGTGATGGGCCTATGCGCTTTGGTTGCCGTCAATTTGACAGGCGTTTTTACCGGGGTCTCCATCCCACTCAGCCCCCTGGCGATCGGGGTGTCCGGCGCAGCGGGAATCCCAGGGGTGACGCTCTTGCTTTTGCTAAACCTGATCTTTGTATAGGGAAGAAGAATTGCCAGCCGTTTCAAAAATGGATGATGCTTAACGAAGGGCCTGAGCATCCAGAGCTTTATTTTGAAGGGATCACCGCTTATCTGGATTTTTCCACCGGAATGTGATACAATCGGAAAAAGAAAAATATGGGAGGTCACTTATGAAGGATTTTCTTTTGGAAGCTTGCGTGGACAGCACGGCTTCGGCGGAAGCAGCCCACCGCGGCGGAGCGGACCGCCTGGAGCTTTGCAGCGGATTGGTCGTTGGCGGTTTGACGCCGGGGCTTTCCTTCTTCCGGCAGGTCAAAGAACGCACGGGGATGCGCGTGCATGTGCTGATCCGCCCGCGGTTTGGAGATTTCTGCTATTCGGAAGAGGAATTCGCCGTGATCGAGGAGGACGTCAAAGCCTTTGTGGAGGCGGGTGCGGATGGAATTGTCGTGGGCTTTTTGCAGCCGGATGGGAATCTCGACCTTCCCCGCATGAGGCAGATCCGGGAGCTCTGCGGGGACTGCCACTTGACGCTGCACCGCGCGTTCGACGTCTGTGCAGATCCGTTCCGCGCGCTGGAAGAAGCAAAGGAACTAGGGGTCAATACCATCCTAACCTCCGGGCAGAGGGACAGCGCGCTCGAAGGAGCGGCGCTCCTGCATGATTTGGTACAGGCTGCCGGCGGGAAAGTGGACATTCTTGTGGGCAGCGGCGTCCATTCCGCCAATATGGCGCAGCTTGCCGCCAAGACGGGCGCAAAAAGCTTCCATTTGTCCGCCAAAAAAGAAAAAGACAGTGCCATGGCCTATCGGAAATCCGATGTGCATATGGGACTGCCTATGATGAGTGAATATACCATTTTTGAAACCGATGAGCGGGAAATCGCCGCAGCACGGCGCGTGCTGGAGCAATTTGAAGGATGACGGTTCAGCCCTTCATTTCCTTTAAAAGGTCGGAAACCATATCCCGGTTATTGGTGACCAGCGCCAGCATCATGCGATAGACGTTTTCCGGGGCGCGGTGGAAGTTGCGCTTTACCATGCGGGCCTGAAAGAGGTCCGGGACATAGAGTGTAAAGTTCATCAGCTCCATGTCGCCCCCGGAAACGTGGCAGGTCACATTGTACCCGCGCTCCGTCCGGTTGATTTCCACCTTGTTTTCCCGCTCGCGCTTTGCGGCGGCCAATAGGTTGACCGCTGCGGAAACCGCCCGTTCACGAACGGAGAGCGGCACAGCCGCATCCAATTGTTTGGCGATCATGCGCGCTTGCCGTGTGGCGGAAAGCAGATCGGGATGCTCTTCATCGGCGGTAATATTGCCATTGCCCAAAAGTTCCGCTAATGCGTCCGTCACTTCAAAATAATTGGCAAGCCCGTTATCCTGCATAATACCGATGATGTCTTGTCGGGAAAGAGGAGCGTCCACGCTGGAGAGCAGATAGCAGATTAAGATCCGGATCTGATTTTTGGTGCGGAGCCCCCCCGGCTCGACTCCGCCGGTAAAAGCATCAAATTCCATGAGAAATCCTCCCTTTGTCCTTGCGGACGCCGCGACAACCACATGCCCGAAACCTTGCAAAGTCCCCAGGTAAGGGCTATGCGTTACAAAAAAGCCAAAGCCACTCGTCCCCCTTTTGGACAGGTACGCTTTGACTTTGTTTTTCTTCTTTATTAGTTTAACACATGGTACGGCGCCTTGCAAGACGAAAGAGGGGGTTTTATTTTTTCAGACCGCAGATGTCGTTGGCACTCTGTAAGATTTCTTCCTGCTCTTCCGGCGTGGCAGAACGGAAAATGCCAACCAGCAACCGTTCGTCTGCCGAAAGGTCATAGATGTATTTGATGTGGTCAAAACTATCGCTCCTACTCGAATCCCGCAATTGCCCTGCCTCCGACTCGTCCATCAACAGCTCCATCAGGGAAACGTTATAGATCTTCGCCAGCAGCTTTAAAACGGAAATAGAAGGTGTGGTTTTTCCGGTTTCGTAATAGGTATAGGTGGAACGCGAGCAATTTAAAATTTTCGCGATTTCCATCTGTTTGAATCCATTATTCTCCCGCAAAGTACGCAACTTATCGCAAAGCTTTTTGTTAGTCAAGGCCTATTCCCATCTTTCTTATAAATTCTAGATCTATATGCTATATTATAATATAGTTACATGATTTTCGGATTATTATGTCAATAATCTTCACGGAATTAGAGGCGATAAAAATAGTATCCGCGGATATAGAGAAAAGTTTATAGAAAATGTACTTTTTTTTCGAAAAGCCCTTGACGTTTGAATAAAAATTTTGTATACTATCAAAGTCAGCCGTACTAAATATGCTACTGTGGCTCAGTCGGTAGAGCAGCTGATTCGTAATCAGCAGGTCGGCAGTTCGAGTCTGCCCAGTAGCTCCAAAAGGACCGTATGGACAAGCCCTTGTTGGTGTGCCATACGGTTCTTTTTATTTTCCGAGCAGAGCAAAGGAAAGCGCTCCCGATCGCTTAGGGTCAAATCCCCATGCAGTCGGGAGCGTTTTGTGTAGCATAAAACGGGTTAGATTTGTAAAAAAGCCTACCTCTGTTGCGTAGGTTAAAGGCTCAAGATTTCACTCACCGTGGGATGCGGAAAGATGGTCTGGGAGAGCTGCTCCGCCGTCAACCCGGCGTTCACAGAGGCAGTCAGTCCGCCGATCATCTCAGAGGCATGGGGACACATGAGTTGTGCCCCAAGAAGGACGTCCGTGTCTGCGTCAAACACAAGCTTAGCAAAGCCGCGTTCCGCCCCCTCCACCACCGCTTTTCCGTTGGCAGAGGTCAACGATTTGCGCACGGTCACCTTGCGTCCCTCCGCTTTGGCGGCATCCGCCGTCAGCCCCACAGAGGCGATCTCCGGTTCTGTAAAGATGCAGGCGGGGATGGCGGATACATTCTTCACCGGAGCGCCTCCAAACATGGCGTGAACCGCATTTTTGGCCTCTGCCTCCGCTGCATGGGCCAGCTGGATGCCGCCGGATACGACGTCCCCCACCGCGTAAACTCCGGGGATTTGAGTCCGATACTGTTCGTCCACCGGGATATAGCCGCGCTCCAGCGGGAAATCAAACGATGCGGCAAAGAGCCCTTCCGTGTTGGGCCTGCGGCCCGTGCAGACCAGCAGGCAATCCGCCGCGGTTTCCAGATCGCCGCCCTTTTGCGAAAAGCGGCAGAGGAGTTCGCCGTCCCCGGAGGCAATCTCCTGCACAGAGGCGCCTGTGTAGACCGATACACCGCGCTTTTTGAGGATCATCGAAAGGTTTTGGCTGATTTCGCGGTCCATGGTGGGAAGCAGGCGCGGCAGGGCTTCCAAGATGGTGACCGCGCACCCCAGGTCACTGTAAATCTGCGCAAATTCCACCCCGATCACACCGCCGCCGATGATGGCCAGGCGCTTGCAGTCCACACCGTCCCCCTGCAAGAGCTGGTCGCTCGTTACCACGCCGGGGAGATGAATCCCGGGGATGGGAGGCATTGCTGGGAGGGAACCCGTGGCGATCAAAAGGTTTTGCGCCTCATAGGGGGTTCCATCCACCAGGACGCGTCCCGGCGCTTCGATCTGGGCGGAACCGTGCAACAGGGTGATGTTCCCCTTTTGAAAGAGCAGTTCGATCCCGCTGCGCAGCTGCGCCATTACCTTCTGGACATGCGCATACATCGCCGCCCGATCACAGGAGGCGTTCTGCACGTGGATTCCCAATTCTTCGGAACAGGTAGCCTCTCGAAAGACACGGGAGGCGCGCAAAAGCGCCTTGGTGGGGATACAGCCGCGGTTTAAACAGGTGCCGCCCACCGCGTCGCGCTCTACCACCGCCACGGTTTTCCCCAGCTTGGCCGCTTCCAGGGCCGCCACATAGCCGCCGGGTCCTCCGCCGATGACAATCAAATCAAAACCATTCATAACATGCATTCCTCCAGAAGCGACCGGATGTCCCGAGACATCTGCGCTTGTTCTTGATCTTCCATGGGAAGGGCTTTGACCGCGGCGCACAGGGAGCCGCAAGTAAAAGGAAGGCCCTTCCAGGCTTGTTGGACACGTTGTGCATAGAAAACATCCATCGCGTCGGTATAGACAGCCGCTTCCTCGACCTGTCCGGCGGAGACGCGAAATTGGATCGTAATTTCGCCCCAAAAAAACCGCCGGGAAAGCGCATAGGTGAAGTCCGCCTCTTTCCCCATGCGCCACTCCCAGGAGGCAAATTTTTCTTCCAGACGGCGCAATTCTTCCCCAGCCAGGCGTTCGGTGGGAAAGGGAAGAGGCGTCCCATGGTAGACCTCGCCAAAAGCGGCGGTGAGCGCCTGCCGGACCGTTTCCACGGTGATCCCCGGGACCAGTTCCACGAGGTTCACCACGCGGGATCGCACAGAGGGAACGCCTTTGGATTGCAGTTTCCCGGCGGAAACATGCAGGTAGTGGGACATCTTTTCCGCATCCACATCGATCAGAATGGTCCCATGGTGATAGCACCGGCCGCCGCTGGAATAGAAGGCGTTTCCGGAGAATTTGCGGCCGCCCGCCGTCAGGTCATTGCGGCCGGATTTTTCCGCCTGAATCCCCAACGCCTGCACCGCCCGGAGGATTACGTCCAACTGGCGTGGTACGCTGTAATCCTCCTTGTGGACCAAAAAGGTAAAATTGAGGTTGCCCAGGTCGTGGAATACCGCGCCCCCTCCGGAAAGGCGGCGGGCCAGAAAGCCCCCGTCGCGTTCCAGGGCTTCCACGCGGCATTCCCGGCGGCTGTTTTGGTTGCGGCCAATCACGACCGTGTTTTGGTTTTGCCAAAGGTAGAGGATACATTCCCCAGGGAGGACAGCGTTTAGCAGGGCCTCTTCCAGGGCTAAATTGGCGTATGGATTGGTACCGCTCGCCGTGGCGATATACAGGGTATTAAGCATCGAAGGAATACCGCAGTTTCGGGGTGCGCGCAGCGCGCACCTCGTCCGGCCGGCGGATGGGCGTGCGCGTGGGCGCGGCGTGGAGCGATTCCGGGTCGGTGTGGGCGCGCTCCAGGATTTCAGCGATCGTCTGCGCCGCCCAGTCCAACGTCTCCTTGGATTCAGTTTCCGTCGGTTCAAACATCAGCGCCTCCGGGACGATCAGAGGAAAGTACATGGTCGGCGGATGCATGCCGTAGTCCAACATCGATTTCGCCACGTCCATGGCGGAGACGCCGGTCTCCTTCTTGAGATGCTCCATGGTGAGCACAAATTCGTGCATACAGAGCCCGGGCGTTGCGGCGTCGCAGTACGGTTCCAGAAGCTTCTTCAAATAGTTGGCGTTCAGGACAGCGGTCTGCGCAGCATCCCGCATCCCATCGCCGCCGAGCATTTTCATATAACAGAGCGCACGGACCACCACCAGGAAGTTCCCGTAGAACGCCTTTACGCTGCCGATGGTCTGCTCTGCATCCTCAAAGGTATAGTGGCCATCCTTTTCCACCACATGACGGTTGGGGAGGAAGGGCACAAGAAGATCTTTTACGCCCACAGCGCCGGAACCGGGGCCGCCTCCTCCGTGCGGGGTGGAAAAGGTCTTGTGCAGGTTGAGGTGCACCACGTCGAAGCCCATATCGCCCGGACGCGCGACCCCCATCACGGCGTTGAGGTTGGCGCCGTCGTAGTAGTTCAGGCCGCCCGCCTCGTGGACAATGCGGGTGATTTCCAAAATGTTTTTGTCAAACAATCCCAGCGTGTTGGGATTTGTGAGCATCAATCCGGCGGTGTCGGGGCCTGCGGCCTTGCGCAGCGCGTCGAGGTCCACACAGCCGTCCGGCGAGGATGGCACATTGACCACTTCGAATCCCGTCATGGTGGCGGAGGCTGGATTGGTGCCATGGGCCGAGTCCGGGACGAGGATTTTGGTGCGCTGTAGGTCCCCGCGAGAGCGGTGGTAGGCCTTGATGAGCAGAAGGCCGGTGAATTCTCCGTGCGCGCCTGCGGCGGGCTGGAAGGTCATCGCTTCCATGCCGGTGACGGCGCAGAGGATGCGCTCCGCCTCGGCCAGTACCTCCATGCAGCCCTGTGCCGTGTACTCCGGCTGCAGCGGATGGATTCCCGTGAAGCCCGGCAGGGCGGCGATCTCTTCGTTGAGCGCGGGATTGTATTTCATCGTGCAGGAGCCCAGGGGATAGAAGCCGTCGTTCACCCCGTGGACCCGCTTGGAAAGCTCCGTATAGTGGCGGCTGATGTCCGTCTCGGAGAGTTCCGGGAGATGAAGGGGTTGCTGGCGGGCGAATTGCTCGGGCAGCGCGGCATTTGGAACGTCGCAGTCCGGCAGGAGCGTACAGGCCCTCCCGGGGACGCTTTTTTCAAACAGCAGGTTCATGCGAACACCTCCTTCAACAGGCCGATCAGGGCATCTATTTGCGCTTTGGTGTTCTTTTCCGTTGTACACCAGAGGATGCCGCCCTCCACGGGGTAGCCTCCCAAGATGTCATGCGCTTCCAGCTTGGCGAGAATTTGCTCCGCCGGGAGAGGCGTTTCTGTGACAAATTCCTGGAAAAACGCGCCGGGATAGCGGCGCGGGAAGCCGATCTTTTCCAGCTCTTCCGCGAGGTAGTGCGCCTTTGCATAGCTGAGCTGCGCTGCTTTTTGCAACCCCTGGGGCCCCATCGCCGCCAGGTAGACGGCCGCGCGCATGGCACAGAGGGCCTGGTTGGAGCAGATGTTGGAGGAGGCCTTTTCCCGGCGGATGTGCTGTTCCCTGGCCTGGAGCGTGAGCACAAAGCAGCGTTCGTCCGCTGCGTCCACGGTTTCGCCCACAATGCGGCCCGGCAGCTTGCGGAATAGCGCCTGTGTACAGGCCATGAACCCGAGGTACGGTCCGCCAAAGGCGAGCGGCATCCCGAGCGGCTGGCCTTCTCCCACGGCGATGTCTGCACCGCATTCGCGCGGCGACTTGAGAATGGCCGCCGCAATGGGGTGGATGCCCAGGATGAACTTGGCCCCTGCTTCGTGGGCAACGGCGCCGATGGCCTCCGCATCCTCCAGGTTGCCGTAGAAATTGGGCTGTTGCAGATAGACGCAGGCGTCCGTATCGCAGAGCATGGCGCGCAGGGCGTCCAGATCGGTGCGCCCGTCCTTAGTTGGAATGAGCGCAACCTCCGCATCCGCGCCCGCACAATAGGTTTGGATGGTTTGAATCACCGCCGGATGTGCGGCGGCAGAGACCAACGCGCGTTTGCGTTTGCGGTCGCGGCACATCGCCACGGCTTCCGCAGCGGCGGAGGCGCCGTCGTACACGGAGGCGTTGGAGGCGTCCATGCCGGTCAGCTCGCAGAGCATGGTCTGGTATTCAAAAATGGATTGCAGGATTCCCTGGCTGATTTCCGCCTGATAGGGGGTGTAGGCGGTCAAAAATTCTTCCTTATTGCAGACGCGCTCCACAATCGCGGGGATATAGTGGTCGTATGCGCCAGCGCCGCGGAAGATGGTGTGGAACACGTGGTTTTTATCGGCCAACGCACGCATCTGCGCGGAGACTTCCATCTCGGAGCGGCCGGGGGCGAGGTCTAAGCCGTCCAGGCGGATGGATGCCGGCACATTGTCATAGAGCGCCTCGATCTGCGAGACGCCGACAGCCTCCAGCATTTTCCGCTTCTGTCCGGCGGTGGACGGAAGGTAACTTCCCATGGCGATTCTTCCCTTCTCAATCGTTTTTGTAGGGCGTCAATGCTTTGCCTCTTCTTCCGCGCAGAACGCTTCGTAGGCGGCGGCGTCCATCAGGTCGCCGTACTCCGTGATTTCTCCCACCTCGATGAACCAGGCGTCATAGGGGGCCTCATTGATGCGCTGCGGGGCGTCGAGAAGTTCCTCGTTGATGGCGGAAACCGTGCCCCCGACCGGGCTGTACAGGTCGGAGACCGCTTTGACGCTCTCCACATCTGCAAAGCTTTCGCCCGGCGTGACCGGGTCGCCGACCTCGGGCAGATTGACAAACACAAGGTCGCCCAATTGGTTTTGTGCGTAGTCGGTTACACCGACGCGCGCGGATGTCTCATCGAGCTTTTGAATCCATTCGTGGGACCGGGTGTAGAGCAGTTCATTTGGAATTTTCATATGTATATCCTCCTTAAAAATGCGTTTCTATGGAATGTTTATTTAGACTTTGTGCGTTTGTAAAAGGGCAATGGGACGATTTCCGCTGCAACACGGCGCCCGCGGACCTCCACTTCCACGGCGGTGCCGGGGGCGGAACAGGCGGTGTCGATATAGGCCATGGCGCAGCTCACCCCTAGATAGGGGCAGTGGGTGCCGGACGTGGTGACGCCCACTTCTTTTCCGTCGATCCAGATGGGCTGATCTTCCCGGAGAATCCCGCGCCCCGTCGCTTTGAGGCCCACACGCACGCGGGCGGGCTCTCCCAGCTGCATCAGCGCGCTCTTCCCGATGAAATCCTCCTTATCGAGTTTGACGGCAAACCCCAAGCCCGCACAGAGCGGGTCCATGTGGTCGTTCAATTCGTGCCCATAGAGCGGCATGGAGGCCTCTAGCCGCAGCGTGTCGCGCGCGCCCAAGCCGCAGGGGGTGGCCCCCGCCTGGACCAGCGCCTCCCAAACCGCCGGGGCGTCTTTGGGCTCCATATACAGCTCATACCCGTCTTCCCCGGTGTATCCGGTGCGGGAAACCATGCAGGGGACACTAGCCACGGTCACGTGCTCCACGAAGGAATAATACTTTTTAGGCAGCGCTTCCAGGTCGGCCAGCCCGGAGAGGACTTTGTCCGCCTCCGGCCCCTGTACAGCGATCTGGGCTACGCGGTCCGAGAGGTCGGTGAGGGATGCCTCCTCTTGCAGGTGTGCGCGAAGCCATGCGAGATCCTTTTCGGTGTTGGCTGCGTTCAGAACCAGGAAAAAGGAGGTTTCCGAGCGGCGGTAGACGATCAGGTCATCCACCACGCCCCCGGCTTCATTGAGCATCAGGGAATAGCGCGCCTTCCCGACCGGCATCCCCGTGAACTGGTTGGAGAGGATGTAGTTGAGCGCTTGTTCGGCCTGCGGCCCCTCGATCAACGCCTCCCCCATGTGGGAAACGTCAAAAAGCCCCACATGCTGCCGCACCGCCATATGTTCGGCGATCACACCTGTGGGGTACTGCACCGGCAAAAGGTAACCGGCAAAGGGAACGATGCGCCCTTTGAGGGCAACGTGTTGTTCATACAGGGGTGTTTTCTTTTCCATGGGAACAATCCTCCTCATAAACAAAATTCCAGGAAAATAAAAAAAGACGGGGCGCGCAAATCTTTGCACGCTCCGTCATACAACCTGAAAGATTCTCCCAAAACGGGATTGCTTCTTCGGTGCCGCTTGTTGGCCGGAGGACCGGCAGGCATACGGCTTTTCGGAGTTTTGTCGGATACCGGTCCCTTTTGCCTGAGAGTTTTCGGCGTAGCCCCTTCGGCGCCGCAAATGCGCGGTCTCTCCCGGTATCTTCATCCATCCTATGTACTTTTCAAGCTTAGTATAAGAAATTTTTGGGGGTAAGTCAAGAAAATTTTGATACAGATTTTACACAATTCAAAGGCAAACGGCCGAAAATCGCCGCGGAATTGTATGCGCAGCAGGCCTATTCCAAAGGCTTTTTGGGCGGGAACCTTTTCCATGTATATGAAGGATTTCGTAAAAGATGACCGGCTGTGTGCGCAATGCGCACCCGCTGGATTCCCAGAAAAACAACGAGGGAAACCAGAATCCATTCTGATTTCCCTCGCGTTTTTTTAAAGGCTTTGTACAAAGTCCTTGATGTCGCCCAGCTCTTCCAGCAGGGGGGCGCCGATGACCTTGGAGAGCGCTTGATTCAGCTCGGAATATTCGTTGCCCGTGATTTGAATCTGATCGTACTGGTGCTCGCGCAGAAGGTCCATGCGGCGGTCCAGTTCCGCGATGATCTCCTTTTTGATGTCCTTTGCCATGGAAACACTTCCTTTTGTTCAAAATACGTGCAGCCGCAACGGATGCGGCCGTATGGAACGGATGGAAGTAGTGTCCCCTGGGAAGCGGCGCTTATGCGTATTATTTGCTCATCGCTTTGGACTTTTCGGTGCAGACGTCAACCGCGCGGATGACGGCGGCGCGCAGGCCGTCCTGCTCCAGGCTGGCGACCGCCTCAATCGTGGTGCCGCCGGGCGAGCAGACCATGTCCTTCAAAGCGCCTGGGTGCATGCCGGTTTCCAGAACCATGCGTGCGGAGCCCAAAACAGCCTGCGCCGCAAAGGTATATGCCTGCTGGCGCGGCATCCCCTGCAACACGGCGCCGTCCGCCAGTGCTTCGATAAACATATATACATAGGCAGGGGAAGAACCGCTGACCCCTGCGACGACGTCCATCATGTTTTCCGCGACGAACTCCGCCTTGCCGAAGCTTTCAAAAATTTCCCGGACCTCGTCCTTTTCTTCGCCGGTCACATAGCTGTTTGCACAGAGCGCCGCCATCCCTTCGCCAACGAGGGCCGGCGTGTTGGGCATGGCGCGCACGATTTTGATGTTGCGGCCAAAGCGCGCCTCATTGACGGCGATGGTCTGCCCGGCGGCGATCATCACGATCACCACGTCCTGCTTGACCGTGTCACGGATCTCTTCAATGACGTCCGTGTACAGATACGGCTTGACCGAAAGCACCAAAATATCACATTTTTTTGCGGGGACCAGGTTGTCCTGCGTGACGCAGATGCCGTATTCCTTCTGCACACGGTTCAGGTTTTGTTCGCTGGGGTCGGCGGCATATACCTGCTCCGGGGGGACAAGGCCGGATTTTACGATCCCGCCGATCATCGCCTGCCCCATGTTGCCACAGCCGATAAATCCGATTTTTTTATCCATAAAACGCTTCGCTCCTTTTTCAGACGCCGCGTCCGCCTTGGGCACGGTGTTTTCTTTCTATTTTACAGCGCAAGCCGGAGAAAGACAAGGCGCGGTTCCAAACCTGCAAAAAATAGGCATGCAGCGTTTTTTGCTGCATACAATGGAATGGCGGATGGATGGACCGGATTTTTCAGTGAAATTTCCGAACTTTTCAAAGTGTCTTCAAAAAACGGTCACATTGCGCCAGTATACTAAAGACAACATCAGGAAAGGAGATGAGAGACCGGAACATAAAATCAAAACGGAAATGCAATTTTTGATACATATGATACTACTGTTGAAGCTGACCGGGTGGCTGGAATACCAGCCCGGTCGGCGGGACAGACAAATGAGAACTCATGCCGAGGGCATGGGCTTTTTTTATTTTATGCGCCTTTGGTTGATTTTTGCAGCGGTTTGCCCAATCGGTCCGGTCAAGCTTATTCCGAAAAAGAATATGCAGCGCTTCCGCAGCAGTCTAAGCGTCTACTTTTTATGTGCCTTTTTAGGATATTGGTTGCGGAGCAAGAATCCATAAAAAAGCGGTTAGAAAACCACAAAGATTATGTAAACAATTGACGCATTTTTCCTTGAATATTTTGGGCTTTTACGGTATAATCAAAACATATTTTGGAAAAATAGCCGTTTTTTGTTTGTGTTTTATTTTGATTTATCGGAATAATATAGAGCGCCGCCGAAAGGCGGGGCAGGAACCCGGTATGGCATGCCGGTTGGGGAATAGGAGTGAACAGATTTGAGGAAGCATTTTCGGCGGATGGGCTCGGCAGCGGCCGCCCTATTGTGCACCGTTTCTCTCGCAGTCACCGCGCTGCCAACAGGTGCATGGGCGGCTTCGACGGCGCAGACAACGGATTATCTAAATTTGCGCACGGGCGCCGGCCAGTCCTATTCCGTCCTTTTGACCATGCCAAAGGGCACGGAAGTCATCATCCTAGACGATTCCCAGGGCGAATGGGCCAAAGTGCGGTTGGCCTCCGGCCAGGAGGGGTATTGCAGCAAGGAATATTTGACGGCGGTTGGCAGCCTTTCCACCGCTACATACGGGGCCTTGGCGACGGGCGATACAGCGGTCACCACGGCAAACCTCAACGTGCGCAAAGGGGTGGGCACCAGCTATGGCATTGTCACCACCTTGGCGGAAGGCGCGTCGGTCACGATTTTGGACAGCTCCCATGCAACCTGGGCAAAGGTGCGCACAGCCAGCGGGTTGGAAGGGTACTGCCTGAAAGAGTATTTGAGCGGTTCGGCCGCAACGGGCGGTCCCTCGTCCTCTACCGGTTCGGGTACTTCCACCGGCATGACGGCGGTCACCCAGGATTATCTCAATCTGCGCACCGGTCCCGGGACCAATTACGACCGCGTGCTGACCTTGGCACAGGGGGTTTCCGTCTCCGTATTGGATAATTCCAACGCAGAGTGGGTGAAAGTGCGCACGACCTCCGGCCAGGAGGGATATTGCAGCCGGCAGTATTTGACCATCTCCGGGAGCTCGTCCGGCGGCAATACCGGTTCCTCCAGCTCTGGGATCAGCGGGGAGATCATCGCGACCGTGAAGGAAAACTTAAACCTGCGGGAGGGCGCGGGTCCCAGCTACGCGATCATCAAGACCATGCAACAGGGCGATACCGTCACCGTGATCGACAATTCCCATCCGACATGGGCCAGGGTCCGCACAGCGGACGGGACAGTGGGGTGTTGTTCCAAAGAATTTTTGGACATCCAGGCCAATTCCGCTTCGGGCGCGCCATCCGACCCGTCGGATGCGGCGGGTGGATCGTCCACGGCAAATGAAAGCTTGCCCGCAACGGCAAAGGAGAGCGTTGCTATGCGCACCGGGGCGGGGACGAGCTATGAAGTGATCCGTGCGCTCTTCCCCCAGGAGAACGTCACCGTGACGGATAATTCCCATGCGACCTGGGCAAAAATCCGGACGTCGGATGGGACGGAAGGGTACTGCATGAAGCAGTACCTCGACATTCAGACGGCCTCCACGGGCACCGACCCGGGGACCGGGAACACAGGGGACGGGCAGACGATCACCGGGGCGACGGTAACGGCGGATGCGCTGCGCTTGCGCAGCGGCCCGGGTACGCAGTACGACCAGGTGGCAACCCTGCTCAAGGGCGCGACCCTCACGGTACTCGACACCTCCAATGCCGGGTGGACCAAGGTGCAGACGGCCAACAATCTGACGGGATATGTCAGCAACGAATACATTCAATTCCTCTACAATGGGCAGACGGGCGTTTCGGCGGATGTTTTGACGATTTCCCGCACCTCCGGGACGGTTTCCGCGGGCAAGACGCTCTATATCAAGGCGACGGCAAATCCAAGCACCGCGTCGGTGACTTGGAGCAGCAGCAATACCGCTGTGGCGACCGTCACCAACGGCTATATCTATGGCGTTTCCCCCGGTACAGCGGTGATTACGGCCACATCGGGTTCCCAGTCCAAGACCTGCACGGTCACTGTGACGGCGGCGGAGCCGGTGCGCACCGCCTATGCGTCGCCCAACATTGCCGGCGTGGGTTCTGCGGTGACATTTACGGCCATTACGGACACCACCCGCGACGGGGTGCGCTTTACGGTGCAGTTCCCGAGCGGCACGACGCAGATGATTTCCGCCACATCCAGCACGACGGAGACGACCGGCCAGACCAGCACAAAGGTCTGGAAAGCGGCGATGAATCTCACAGAACAGGGGACTTACCGTGTGACGGTCAGCTCTTCGCAGGGCGGCGTTTACAGCGCGGAGAGCTTTGAAACCAGCGCTTATGTGGTGTCCTCGCAGGATTACACCGTGACCACCTCCGAACAGCGCCGCGCCAGCGACAAGATGATCGAGCTGATCGCCAATTGGGAGGGATACAGCGCATCCGTCTATGCGGACAAGCTGACTTCCACCCAGGTGCCGACCCTCGGCTATGGCCTCACGCTCAAAGAGGGCGATACGTTCTATAACGACCTCTCCAAGACGGAAGCGTGGTCCCTGCTGGTCAACACCGTCAACAGCGCGTCCTATACCACAGAGGTCAACAAGTTTATCACACAGAACAATTTGCTGATGAGCCAGTGCCAATTCGACAGCCTGGTGAGTTTTGGATACAATGTAGGCGCGGGCTATTGGAACAGCACGTCGTCGGAAATCGACCTGCGGCGCATCATTTTGAACGCCGTGGTCCCGCCCCAGGATTTTGGCACGGGGATGTCTGCCACGATTAGCAAGGCGACGGTGGTGCGTTCCACGCCGAGCTTATCCGGGACGCAGGTCTGTGAAGCCGAAAAGGGAACGGCCATCACGGTCACATCGGCCAATTTCAGCAACCAGAAGGACGGCTGGTATCTGGCGACGCTGCCGAATGGTTCCACGGGCTGGATCAATTCCGGCTATGTGACCTTAAACGGTGCGAATCTGGTCCATGACCTCAATTACACAAACGCCTATGCGTTTGGAACCGATATGCTGCGCTGGAACCAAGCGGGTGGAAAGAGTTATGCGGGGCTCTTGTACCGCCGGTTGGGTGAGGCGAATGTCTACAACTACAACGACTACAGCGCCTCCCGTGTGAACACCTATGGGTATACTTATCCCGCTGCGCTGGCCTATCTGGACACGCAGTAAATCCCAAAGCAACCGAATGGAAAAATCTCCACCAACTCTTTGGTGGAGATTTTTTAAAGCCAGGAGGCCGGAGCGGCCGCCTTTGGTTGTAGAGGGCGGGCAGAATAAAAATGAAAATCGATGGCAATGCCATGATGGGGAGGAGTTTTACAATGACTGAGCGTGAAAAGCTGGAAAAGGGCCTCTGGTACGATGCCAATTATGATGCGGAACTGCTGGAAGAGCGGTTGCAGGCCGAAGATTTATGCTTTGCGTTTAACCAGACGCGCCCGAAAGAAACCGAGCGGAAGGAAGAGCTGCTGAAGCAACTTTTGCCCCATAAGGGCGAACATGTCACCATCCTATCCCCGTTTTACACGGACTACGGCTACAATTGCCGGATCGGGGAGGAGACCTTTCTCAACCACAATGCCTACCTGATGGACGGCGCGCCGATCACCATCGGCAAGCATTGCTTTATCGGCCCCAATTGCGGCATGTACACGGCAAACCATCCGCTTGTGGCAGAGGAGCGAAACCAGGGCTTGGAGCAGGCAAGGCCGATTACCATTGGCGACAATGTTTGGATTGGGGCCGACGTCACCATCCTTCCGGGGGTCACCATTGGCGAGGGGAGCGTCATCGGCGCGAAAAGCGTGGTGACAAAGGATATTCCCCCCAATGTCATTGCCTTGGGGAACCCTTGCCGCGTCCTGCGTGCCATCACCGAGGCGGATCGGGTTCAGAAAGCCGATGAACCTCAAGTGGGGAAATAAAGGCTGCATTTCCCAGAAATGCCGGCTTCCCAGGCCGGGAGGATGATGTCTCCAAAGGAAAACTGTCCCTAGAAAAGAATCGTTTGATCGAGCGAAAGCGCCGGAGCACCCGCTGTTTTGCGTGGCTGCCGGCGTTTTTCCGTTGTAGTAGCTGTTCTGCATTTTATGTAGGTGTGTGAGAAAATTTCACAAGAGAAATCTTGACTTGAAACTGGACTGCATTGTAGCGTATGTAATGCGCATAAAGCGAGGTGATCAGGCAGCGCGAAAGAAAACGGGTCATCCTTTTTCTATGGATAACATACGGGAATGATTCCTTCCATAAGGAAATGGAGCATCCCCATTGCTACAGCCGCACGATTGGCGGCCGCGCAAATCTGTCCTTCTGTGTGGAACGGCCATTCAAGGGGCTGTAACAGATGATCTGGAAAGGAAAAACACCATGAGAAGTATTTTAGAGCGCCTATATGAAGGGGAACTTTATCCAGCGGAGAAGATTGTTTCCACGGACCCCAAATATCCTCTTTTGGAACGCGAAATCCACAAAGTGCAGAAGGATCTGCATGTGTTATTGAACGAGGATGGGCGAAAACAGTTGGAGCATTTGGGCAAGCTCTATATGGAAGAAAACACCATGGACTGTTACGCGGGGTTTCGCCACGGTTTCCAATTGGGCGCCCGGCTGATGTACGAGATTTTTATCCGGGAAGAGCGTTAATCAGGAAAGCGGGATAGAGCGTCCTGTGTTCAAATGACAAAAGGCCGGAACCACAGAGGGTTTCGGCCTTGTATTCTGCATATTTTATAGCTCCCGCATCCAATATTTGCGGTCTAAAGCACGGTATTGGACCGCTTCCGCTGCATGGACGGCTTCGATCCGATCACTGCCATCCAGGTCTGCGATGGTGCGGGCCACCTTGAGCACGCGGTCGTATGCACGGGCCGACAGGCCGATGGTTTCGAAGGCGCGCTTGAGAAGCGCCCGGGCGCTGTCGCTCAGAATGCAGTAGGTATGCAGGCGGTCCGGCGTGATGCGGGCATTGCAGGGGATGCCCGTCCCGCGAAAGCGTTCGTTTTGGATGGCACGCGCCGCGTCCACCCGCTTCTTGACCGACGCGGAAGATTCCGCGGGCTCCGCCGAATCCAGTTTGTCAAACTCCACAGCGGGCACCTCGATGTGAAGGTCGAGGCGGTCGAGCAGCGGGCCGCTCACACGGGCGAGATAGCGGGAAACAGCGCTTGCGCTGCAAATACAATGCTTGGTGGGGTGGCCGAAATATCCACAGGGACATGGGTTCATTGCAGCCACCAGCATGACGCTGCACGGATACGATACCGTCCCCTGCGCGCGGGAAATGGTTACACGGCCATCCTCGATCGGCTGCCGGAGGACCTCCATGGCGCTGCGGGAAAATTCCGGAAGTTCGTCCAGGAACAGGACCCCATTGTGGGAGAGGGAGAGCTCCCCCGGCTTTGGCAGGGCTCCGCCTCCGGAAAGGCCGGCTGCGGACACCGTGTGATGGGGCGAACGGAAGGGCCTTGTCCGGACGAGGGAAGCGCTGGCGGGCAGTACCCCTGCAATGGAATGAATTTTGGTGGTCTCGATCGATTCTGGGAAGGTCATATCCGGCAGGATGGACGGGAGCCGCTTGGCCAACATGCTTTTTCCGGAACCCGGTGGGCCGATCAACAGGACATTGTGCATACCGGCGGCCGCGACCTCTAAAGCGCGTTTGGCTTCCTCCTGCCCGCGGACCTCGGAAAAGTCGGGCAAGGGGACGCCGGTTTGCGTCGGATGTTCCTCCGGAATTGCAGAGGCAAGCGGTTGCCGTCCGGTTAGATGTGCAAAGAGTGCTGCGAGATTTGGGACCGGGTAGACCTCCAATCCCTGCACCACCGCCCCTTCGGGAGCGTTTTGCGCGGGGATATAAAAACGCCGGAATCCCGCTTCCTTGGCCGCAATCGCCATGGGAAGTGCGCCGCGGATGGGGCGCACTTCCCCGGAAAGGGAGAGTTCCCCCAAAAACACACTGTCTTCCAACCCGGCGTCCAGCTGGCCGGAGGCGCGCAGCAGGGAGATCAGGATTGGAAGGTCATAGAGTGTACCTTCTTTGCGCTTGTCCGCCGGGGCGAGATTCACGGTGATCCGGCTGACGGGAAACTGAAACCCCACGTTTTTCAGCGCCGCCCGGACACGGTCCCGCGCTTCACGTACCGCGGCGTCCGGCAATCCCACCATCTCGAAGGCGGGGAGGCCCCGCGAGAGATCCGTTTCCACCTCGACCACAAAGGCGTCCAACCCATACAGCCCCATACTGTGTACTTTTTCCACCATCGTTCCTTCCCCCGCTCCTGCATGAAAGTCTCTTCAAATTATACGGCATGGAGCGAAGGAATGCGGAAAAGGTGGCAAATGGTCACCTAACAGGACGGCTCGCGATACCGCTTGAGCAGATTCGGGATGTCCTCGACGCGGACCGATGCATAGAGCGTTTGGTCGACCGTCAGGTTGGGCGCGCTGCCGCATTGCTTCAGGCAGTTGCGGGTTTCCAGCCGGAAGCAACCGTCCGGCGTGGTCTCGCCGGGGGCGATTCCCAGGGCATTTTCCACAGCGCGCAGAAGGGCCGTCCCGCCTTTTGCCGAGCAGCGCGGGCCGGTACACACTACAATCCGGTGGCGGTAGGCCGCCGGAGTGAGCCCTGGCACCCGCCGTACCAGCGCTGCAATCAGGGAAGGCGCCGTGCCGGTGGCTTTGGCAACCCGCTGTTGTACGCTGTCGGGAACGCAGCCGTAGAGCTGCTGTACTTCCCGCAAGAGCGCGATGACGGCCTGTTGGTCGCCGGGCCCCGCCGTATCTTTATATCGTTCCAAGATGTTTTCCAATGTGATTTCCTGTTTTTCCATATATTTCAGACCTCCTTGCTACATTTCTGAGGATATCTTTCCCTTCCACTTTATTTGGAATACGAACGCCCTGCCAAACGGCAGGGCGCAGATCGTTAGGCAAGCTGCATATTGGGATAAACTTTCTTGAGATATTCGTCCGTGTAATGTTCGTCCAGGAAAACGGCTATGGGGTTGTTCGCGGGGATGCCCAAATGCCGGTTGGTCTGCCGGCGGATTGCCGCGGAAGAGATTACAATATCAAACACCATGAAGACCAGCAGCACCCAGGCGATCACCTTTCCGGGCCGGTTGGGGATGCGTTCGATGAGATTGGTGAAAAACGGGAGCATGTGCTTTAAGAAAATCAATCCCAAAATGCCCCAGCAGACCGCGAAAAAGACATTGGTGCGCCCCTGGACATTCAAGGGGGAGTCGCTGTATTCCCAGGATACCGTGCCGAAGATCAGCTCCTGGAACAGGGAACACAGGTATTCAAAGACGCCGCCGATGATGCCGCTGGCGAGGAAGATTACCACGCCGTTTGCATGCCGGAAGCGGTAGAGGACCACCGTAAAGATCACAGCCCCGATTCCATAAACCGGGCTGAACGGGCCGTAAATCAACCCCTGGCGGCTCTCAAAATACCCGAGGCGCAAGTAACACCAGAGCATCTCGATGCAGTAGCCGACAACACACCCGATCATAAAAATAAAGAATAACTTATAGAAATTTAAACCGTGGGCAAAGGAATCCTTGCGTCCTTCTACGGGGGTATAGCTATGTACTTTTTCTTCCTTTTTTCCAAATTTGACCATGGGACACCTCTTTCTCATACAATATATGTCGGACAATGTCGGTAAGGGAAATCTTAACACAAAGTACCTCGCCTGTAAAGCAAACAAAGAAATCCGGGAAACCGGAAAAGTCTTTGTGAAAAACCATTCAAGGCTTTTGTGAAAAGAGCTTTGCCCTCCGCATTGACGAAATAAAACAAATATATTTTTTTCGAAGGGTAAATATTTGTTGACTTTATAGAGAGAATGCAGTATGATATAAAAAGTCATAAGGAATGCGAGTCTCATGAGGTGTTTGGTTTGGCCGCAGAAACGCACAACAACCGAATGGAATCTTATCCCGATCAGCAGCTGGCCGCACTTGTGAGAGACGGAGATCCGGATGCCTTTTTGGAATTGACTTCCCGTTATATGACGCTCATCCGGGCAAAGGCGGCGCCGTTTCACGGCACCATGCTGGAGGCGGACGATTTGTGTCAGGAAGGGCTGTTGGGATTGCTGGATGCAGTCCGAAGTTTCCGGGAGGACGGGGGCGCAAGCTTCCGGACGTATGCGGGGACTTGTATCACCAATCGCATCATTATGGCTTACCGGTGGGCGGCCGGTCGGAAAAATCTTCCGCTGAACAATTTCGTCCCGCTCAATGAGGAGGGGACTTCCTGCGGCGCATTCGCCGGGGAGGAGGTCAACCCCGAAAAAATGCTGGTGGAGGAAGAAGACCTGCATCTTCTCAAACAGTTCATCAGCCGTGGTTTGTCTAAAATGGAACGCCAGGTGCTTATGCTTTATTTGGGCGGTTATAGTTACAAGGAGATTGCCGACTCCCTCCGCATTACCTCGAAGGCCGCAGATAACGCCCTGCAACGTGTGCGCCGCAAGCTCAAAGAACCGTTTTAGTCCCATTCATATGCCCAGCTCAAGAGGAGCGTTGTTTTATGGCAAAGGCGCGGTGCAAATCCGGCAAGGGCAAATATCTTTAATCTGAAGCGAGGTATATCAAATGTACGAAGACAAGACTCTCATCTGCAAAGAATGTGGCGCTGAATTTGTTTTCACCGCCGGTGAGCAGGAATTCTATGCTTCCAAGGGTTTCGTAAACGAGCCCCAGAGATGCAAGGCCTGCCGCGATGCGCGCAAGAATGCTGCAAAGCCTGAGCGCGAAATGTTCACCGCCATCTGCGCGAGCTGTGGCAAGGAAGCAAGAGTTCCCTTTAAGCCCCGTGAGGACCGCCCGGTTTACTGCAGCGAGTGCTTTGCAAAGATGAGGGAAGAATAAGTTATATACATTCTTTCATTTGCCAGTCGAGCGCCCCGGAATGTTCCGGGGCGTTTTTCGTTTTGCAGTGGGGAATGTGTCAAATCTTCGTATTGCAATCCGATGGACGGGGTATTATAATAAAAACCAGAATTTTGCTTTCTATATATGAAGCGCAATCGAAACGATAGGAGGAACCAACATGGCTGCTGTTACAAAAGATACCATCATTGGCGATATTCTCGATATGGACAAGACCACCGCTCCTTTCTTTATGGAGATGGGGATGCATTGCCTGGGCTGCCCGGCTTCCCGCGGGGAGACGTTGGAGCAGGCCTGCATGGTACACGGTGTGGACCCGGAGGAAATGGTGAAAAAGCTCAATGCCCATATGGAGGGCAAATAAGCTCGGATCGGTTTACACGCCGCCCGTCAACATGTTTGGCGGGCGGCGGTTCCATATTTGGAGAAAAGGAGGCCCATTGTATGCCCCATCCGTTGTTTCGCCTGGGCAACCGCCTGGCGTTGTGCGCTTCCATGGTGCGGGAGGGGACAAAGCTGGCGGACATCGGGACGGACCACGCCTATTTGCCCATCTGGCTCGCGCGCAAGGGGCGGATTTCCAGCGCCATCGCCGCAGACGTTAAGCCCTTGCCGCTGCGTTCCGCAGAACAGAATATCCGCCGCTACTATGTGGAGGAACAGGTTACCACCCGGCTTTCGGACGGGCTGCGCGCGTTATCTCCGGACGAAGCGGACGACATCGTCCTGGCGGGCATGGGCGGGGAACTCATCATCCGCCTGATCGGGGAGGCGCCGTGGCTGAAAGCGGGTGACAAGCGCCTGATTTTGCAGCCGATGACGTCGGCGGAGGAGCTGCGCCGGTTCCTAGAGCGGGAGGGGTTTGCGATCCTACGCGAGCAGGCGGCCGAGGAGGACGGCCACGTCTATTCCGTCATGCTGGTGGAGTACTGCCCCGCGCAGGCGGGCGGCGGCGAGCTGTACCCCTATATCGGCAAGCTGGATGGGTTTACGCCGGAAAGCCGCGCCTACATAGCGAAATGTGCGCGCCGGCTTTCTAAAAAAGCGCAGGGGATGCGTCTCTCAGGAAATGCGGAAGAGGCGTCAAGCCTGCAAATGATTTTGGAGAAGCTGCAACAGCTCTGTGAGACGAACAACGAAAAAGGAGGATTGGTTATGGCGACTGTTGGACAATTTTATGATTTTATCGATGCATTTGCACCGTTTCATACCGCAATGGGATTTGACAACCCGGGCCTTCTTGTGGGAGCGCGCGATACAGAGGTCCGTTCGGTGTTGTTTGCTTTGGACATTACGCCGCAGGTGGTGCGTGAGGCGGCCGAGATGGGGGCGCAGTTGATCGTAAGCCACCATCCTGTTATTTTCCACCCCTTGAAGAGCCTTTCGCCCGACTCGGCGCCCTATCTGCTGGCACAGTACGGGATCGCCGCCATCTGCGCCCATACCAATCTGGATATGGCGCAGGGCGGGGTGAACACCTGCTTGGCGGAGCGGTTACAGCTCAAAAACGTGCGGATGCTCAAGGAATACGAGCACAGCGGCCTGCCGGAGGGCCTGATCGGGGAGACCGGCCATCCCTACACGCCGGAAGAATTTGCTGCGTTTGTAAAAGACGTGCTGGGATGCGACGGCCTGAAATATGTGAACGGGGGCAAGACCATCACCACGGTGGGCCTCTGTGGGGGAGCTGGAGCGGACCTCACGCCGGATGCTGCCGAACAGGGGGCGCAGGCGATGGTCACCGCGGACACGAAGCACAACCAGCTTCTCGATGCGGAGGATATGGGGATCACGCTGGTGGACGCAGGCCATTTCTTTACGGAGGACGTGGTGATTGTGCCGCTGATGGAGCGGCTTCAGAACCGTTTCCCGGAGGTAAAAATGGCCAAGTCCGTACGGGCGCACAGCCCGGCCCGATTCCTCTAATCCCATGCCGGCGGTAAAAGCCCGCCGCGATGGAAAGGATGGATACCAATGGCTCTGGATGGAGCATTTTTGAGACATTTAAAAAAGGAACTTGAAGAAGCCGCGCTCGGGGCGCGCGTGGAGAAGATCGCGCAGCCAAACCGGGAAGAGATGGTGTTTACCCTGCGCACGCGGACCGATCACTATAAACTTCTCCTGTCTGCACGGGCAAACAGCGCGCGCATCCATTTTACCCAGTATGTGCCGGAGAACCCCAAAGTGCCGCCCATGCTGTGTATGCTGCTGCGCAAGAGGCTGTCCGGCGCGAAACTGGCCGCTGTGCGGCAGCCCGGCCTAGAGCGCCTGTTGCTTTTGGATTTTGACGCGATCAATGAATTGGGCGACGAAGTGCGCCTAACGCTGGCGGTGGAGATCATGGGCCGCTACAGCAATATCATTTTGGTGGATGAAAACGGCAAGATCGTCGATGCGCTCAAGCGCGTCGATGCGGAGATGTCCTCTGAGCGCCTGGTGCTGCCGGGGTTGACGTATCAGCTCCCGCCGCCGCAGAACAAGCTCTGCATGCTTGAAGCGGAGCCGGAGGAGATTTTGGCGCGCCTGCGGGCGTTGCCCGCCGATACGGAGCTCTCAAAGGCGCTGCTGTCCAGTTTGCAGGGCGTTTCGCCGGTGGTCTGCCGGGAGTTGCAGCATTTGACCGGGCGCGGCGCCGACCTGTATACCCAGGAGATGACGGAGGAACACTGGGAACGTCTGCGCTTTTTCCTGACCCGCCTGGTCCGGGAAGTGCGCGGGACCGAGGGCGCGCCTTACATGGCGGTCAGCGTGGCCAAAAAGCCGATGGATTTTTCGTTTATAAATATTACGCAGTATGGGACGGCGGCCGTCGTCAACCGGCAGGAGACCTTTTCCGGCCTTCTGGATGCCTTTTATGCGGGCCGCGACCGGATCGAGCGCATGCGCGCCCGCTCGCAGGATCTGCTGCGGGTGCTCTCGAATGCGTCCGACCGCCTGAGCAGGAAGATCAACATTCAGCGCGCCGAGTTGGAGAAGTGCGCGGAGCGCGACCAGCTGCGCATCTGCGGTGACCTGATCAGCGCCAACCTCTATCAGATTGAAAAGGGCAGCACGGTTGTGTCCCTGCAAAATTTTTACGAACCGGATGCTCCGCTGGTCAAAATTAAGCTGGACCCTTCGAAGACGCCTTCCCAGAATGCGCAGAAGTATTACAAGGACTACCGGAAGGCGCGCACGGCGGAGGAGAAGCTCACCGAGCAGATCGGCCAAGCCCAGCAGGAACTGGAATACCTGGATACGGTCTTTGAGGAATTGAGCCGGGCCAAGGTGGAACGCGACCTTTCCGAGATCCGGCAGGAGCTGGTGGAGCAGGGGTATATCCGCGCGCAAAAGGGGAAGCAGAAGCCCGTAGCGGCCGCAGCGCCGTTGGAATTTACATCCAGCGACGGCTTCCGTATTTTGGTGGGGCGGAACAACCGGCAGAACGACCGCCTCACGCTGAAGCAGGCAAACAACAACGACATCTGGCTGCATACCAAGAATATCCCCGGTTCGCATACGATCCTGGTGACGGATGGGCGCGAGCCGACGGAGACAGCCATCCGCGAGGCGGCGATGCTGGCGGCGGCGCACAGCCGCGCGCGGGATTCTTCACAGGTGCCTGTGGATTACACGCAGGTCCGCAATGTCAACAAGCCATCCGGGGCGAAGCCCGGCATGGTGATCTATGTCAAGTATAATACCGTTTATGTGACCCCCGCAGCTTCCGAAGAGGTATAACGTTGGTGATTGATACAGGGAATGGTTTGAAGAAACGATTTGTTGTTTCAAAGGACATCCGATGGCCGGAAAATGGTTGTTTTGGCAGTGTGGGGGCTTTCTGCTCCAGCCTTCCCGACGCAGAAACCGTCCGGTGCGTTGACAGAAAAGAAACGGAGGGTATATAATAACCCTTATATTTTAGGGACAGCTGGATGGTTTTGGCGAACCATGTGGAAGATACAGGGAATACACAATTTCGGTTTGGAGGATACGGAATGAACGAATATACGGAGAAATCTGGCAATCTGCTGGAGCGGACCGCAGATCTGCTTGCGGATTTGATGCAGACCATCTTCTTAACAGTGCTCAAGCCCTTTGTAGGGCTGGCGCAGAGGATGAGCGACCGCTTGAAGAATTTTTTGATTAGCGCATCGTTCTTTGGAATCATGGTCATCATCTATTTGGAACACACAAACATCACCAGCCTGATTTTGCAGCATCTTCCGCTGCCGTCGGTCGTGAAATATGTCTTTTTCGACCTGCTCGGCTGTGTGCTGATGGCAGTGGTGGCAGTCTGTTCCATCAAGGGCCCCTTACAGCGGAGGCGCAGCAATGCGATGATGACGCTGTTGTGGGCCGGCATGTGTATCTTCTTTATCGTATCGGCGATCTACACGTCGCTCGACTGGGCGGCCATATCGATCATCTTTACTTTGGTGTTCCCGTGCGTCTATTTTATCTGGAATAACCGCAGGGATTACGGCACCTTGTTCCGCCTGGTGACAAAGGGCTTGGTGAGCTTTAACCTGGTCTTTTTTGTGCTGAGCGTTCTGTTCAGCCCGATCACCGGCGGCCAGTACCGCGCCCTGTTTACCAATGCCAATTCCCTTGGCCAATACCTGACCTGTACCATTCCGCTCTTCATGATGAATTACACGCTTGCATGGCGCAAGATCGGCCAGAAACCCCGTGTTGCCGCGCCGGTGCGTTTCGACACGCACCGTCCCGGCACATGGTTCCGGTATCTGGCGTTTGTCTGCCGTATGCATAAGGAGCTGATCCCCTCCCTGTTGGGGCTGGGCACCTCGGTCGCCCTGATCGTATTCAGCCGTTCGCGTACCGCGCTGCTCGCCGCGGCGGTCACGCTTGTCCTTTGGTTTGTTTTAAACTATATTGTGGCGCATTGGGGCGAAGGCTTTAAAGCGATCGCTCTGCGCGCTGTCCAGCACATCGTCCCGATGGTCCTGGCGGTTGTCATCTGTGTTCCCGGCACGTTTTGGCTTATTAAGGGCGGCACGTATGTGGTGTATTACTATGCAGCGGTCAACGATTTGCTGCCGGAGGGCTATGAATACCTCGATCCGCGCCTGCAGGGGACAAGGTTGGACGACGCCATCAATGCGGCTATGGACCGCTTGGATACGGAGGGGAAGACCGCCGACCAGGTGACCACGCACCGCACCTTGATTTGGAAGGCGTTTGCGCAGCGCATAGAGCCCTTCGGCCATGAGCGCGGCCAGATCTATGTGCACGATTATGGCGTTGCGGCAACCGCGCACAACTGCATCATACAGATCTTGTATGACAGCGGCATTTTTACCGCTTTGTTCTATTTTGCGATCAATGTGGCGTCCGGCTTCCGCGCGCTGCTGTATTATTTCCGCCGCCGGAAAGGGGATGCGTATGCCATTTTCCCGGTGTTGCTGATGCCGGGCTATCTGGTGACCTCGCTGTTGGCGTCCTCCTATCCGCCGTTTGCCTACAGCATTGCCCTGGTCTATTGGCTGGTCCAGGCGCCGCTCTTTGAAAAGAAGATTCACAAGCTGGATAGCCTGCCCGAATCTGTGTAAACAGGAGCATCGTTATGAAACGACTCATTTTAATCACCGATCACTATCCTTATACCAGGGGGGAACTGCCGTTTGTCCAGCCGGAGCTCGCGGTGACGTGCCAGCATTTTGAGGTGAGCGTCATCTGTAAGAGTCCCGCGGAAAAGCAGGAGTATCCGCTTCCTCCTGGTGTGAAATTGTATCACTATCATAAAGACGCGACCGTGGGGGAGAAGATCCGCAACCTGTTCGGCTGCCTCCTGGACGGCAATTACTACCGCAGCGTATTTGGGAAGGAACATGCAAAGGGGTCGTGGCGTGCCCGCGAAGCAGAGGTCCGCAATTTCAGGCTGTCCGCCCATCTCTTTCGAAAATACCTGCGGGATGAGGGCTTTTTCGACCGCATCGAACATACCATTTATTACTCCTATTGGTACAATTACGGGGCTATGGCGCTTGCATTGGAGAAACAGCGCCACCCGCGGATGCGCATCATCACGCGCACGCATGGCTATGATCTCTATAACGAGCGCTCTCCGGCTGGCGTCCAGCCGTACAAGCGCTTTATGGACCGGCATATGGATGCGGTGTTTTTTGTATCGCGCCGGGCCTGTGCGTACTATAAAAAGCATTTTGCCACGCAGGACAATGGGCATTACCAATTGGCCTATCTTGGCGTACCGGATAATGGCCTAAATCCGCCCGGCAAGGGGGAGGAGATCAGCCTGTTCTCCTGTTCCAATGTCATCCCGATCAAACGTGTGGGCCTTTTGGTGGAAGCGCTCTCCTTGCTCCCAGGACGGAAGATCCGTTGGGTCCATGCGGGCGGGGGCAGCCAGGAGGAAGCCGTCCGCCGGCTTGCAGAGGAAAAATTGGGTGGAAATCCAGAGGTTTCCTATGCATTTCTGGGGGCTGTTCCGAATGAGGAAGTGATTGCTTATTATAAATCCACGCATGTGGATTTGTTCCTCACTGCTTCGGAGACGGAAGGCGGAACACCGGTGTCCATTATGGAGGCGTTTTCCTTTGGCGTGCCCGCTGTGGGGACGGATGTCGGCGGGATACCGGAGATGATCAATGCAGGGACCGGCTTTTTGCTCAGCGCAAACCCAACCCCGCAGGAGATTGCAGCGGCGATCGCCGCCTATGCTGACGCGCCCGCTGCCAAAAAGACCGCTTTGCGCAGCAATGCACGCCAGATGTGGCATGCCTCTTTTTACGACAAGGCCAACCACACGCGCTTTGCCAGCGAATTGGAAAAACTGTAGCAGGGTGTTGTGCCCGGATATACGCAAGTAAGATGCGAATTTGGTCTTTGGAGGGTACACATTGGATAAATATAAACGATTGATTTCCAATACCGTGATCTTTGCAATTGGCACGTTCAGTTCGAAGGTGCTGGTTTTCCTATTGATGCCGCTGTATACGCGCGTATTGACGGATGCGGAATATGGCGTCACCGATCTGATCGTACAGACAGGGAATCTCCTGCTCCCGCTGGTGTCCTTAGGGATTATCAATGCGGTGATCCGCTTTGGCCTGGACCGGCAGGTCCGCAAGAGCGATGTGTTTACAACGGGGCTCTCCGCGATTCTGGTCGGCTTTTGCGTCATGCTTCTGCTGTATCCACTCCTGAGCTTGTTGGATTTCCTTTCGGACTATACGGTGCTGATCTACGCCTTCGTGCTGATGTCCAGCCTGCGGTCGCTCTGTTCCCAATTTGTGCGGGCGCGGGGCCAGGTGCGGCTCTATGCCGTGGACGGCATTGTCAGCACGCTCACGACCATTTTATTCAATGTTTTGTTCCTGGTCGCTCTGGATTGGGGCATATTCGGTTATGTCCTGGCCATTGTGTGCTCGGATACGCTCTCGGTGCTCTTTTTGGGGTTGAATGCGCAGCTGTGGCGCTTTATCCGGTTCAAGGGGCTCCGCCGCACCGTATCGAAGGCGATGCTGAAATATGCCATACCGCTGATCCCCAACAATGTCCTCTGGTGGATCACGAATGTGTCCGACCGGTATATGGTTGCCTATCTGCTGGGAAACGACGCCAACGGCCTCTATGCGGTGGCCTATAAGGTACCTTCGATTGTGGTGCTGGTCTCCGGCATTTTTATGGATGCCTGGCAGATGTCCGCCATCACAGAGACGCAGGGACGTGGAAGCTTTTTTACCAGGGTATTCCGTTCTTATACCTCCCTGCTGTTTATCACTGGCTCTGGAATTATCCTATTCAGCAAGGTGATCACGAAGCTTTTGGTGTCCGAAGCATTCTATCCATCATGGCAGTACATCCCCTTTTTGGTTATGGCGACGGTATTTACTTGTATTGTCAATTTCCTGGGAAGCATCTATATGGTGGAAAAGAAGAGTATGCTGTCCCTGGCGACCACAGCGGTGGGCGCTGTGACCAACGTAATTTTAAATTTTTTGCTGATCCCGCGCTTTGGCGTAAACGGCGCGGCATTCGCCACCTTTATCAGCTATTTCGTGGTCTTCCTGCTGCGCGCGGTGGACACACGGCGCTTTGTACGGATGCGTTATAGCGAACTCCGCTTGGCAATCAATATGATTCTTTTGTTGCTGCAAAGCTTTGTGATGATTTTGGAGCTGCCTTATTGGATCGCAATGGAGATTTTCTTGACCGCCTTGATGATCCTGCTGAACGCAGGGGAACTGCTGGTCAGTTTGCGGAAGATATTGGCACGCAGATAAAAAGCGGGCACGCCGGCGTGCATGGGAGCGGTCTGTTCCCATGTACCGGCGTGCCCGTTTCGGATGAGAAAATAAGAAACGTTTTAGGAGGAAACCGGCGCATCAGCGTGTGCGGCTGTTGCCCTCTTTTTGTTGCAGACCGTCTGGATTCCGGTTTTCCGGCTGCGGAATGGCATAGATCTCCGTATATGCCTCCGCTTCCTCATCGGACACCGGCGGGGTCTGGATCAAGCCGGTGCATTCGGTGGCGGAAGCGACCGTGTCATAATCGAAAAAATCGTCCTCCATGTCCATCGGCGCCATCTGCTTGTTTTTTGGATCGTTCATTCTGGCGAGGCTCCTTTCCGCCGGATCCTGTGATTGCCTTCGGCGGCCATTCATTTCCCCGGCATCGTTTAGTTTCTCTCACATTTCGAAAAAAATACCCAGAAATCTCCGCAACAGGCGGGCCGCTTTGGGCGCATCCATTGGTTTGCTTGAAGTGGATATGGCGGAAAAACTGCTGTTTGCCGGCATCCGTTTCGGGATTTTTGCTAGAAGTTGGCGATTCCTTCCGCCGCTGTATTGACTTTGTTCTCCAGATCGGGGTAAACTATACCCGTTTGGTAATTTCCGGTTTGATGTGAAGGGCAGGAGGGACTTGTGAACATACAGATTTTTGGAAAGAAGAAGTGCTTTGACACTAAGAAGGCGGAACGCTATTTCAAGGAGCGCCGCATCAAGTATCAGATGGTGGACCTAGCGCGCTTTGGCATGAGCAAAGGGGAGCTGTCCAGCGTCAAAGCGGCGGTGGGCGGCCTGGAACCGCTGGTGGATGAAAAGGCGGAAGGGGCGCTGCTCCTTCGGTATTTGGCGAGCGAAGACGCAAAAATCGAAAAGCTTTTGGAGTCCCCTGCGCTTTTCCGTACGCCGATCGTCCGGAACGGGAAGCAGGCGACCGTGGGCTATTGCCCGGAGATTTGGAAAACATGGGAGTGAGACACATGGCATATTTGTTTGTGGAATATCCAAAATGCACCACCTGCCAAAAGGCAAAAAAGTGGTTGGAGGAAAACGGCATACCGTATACGGACCGCCACATCGTGGAACAGAACCCCACGGTGGAGGAACTGAAGGAATGGCACACGCGCAGCGGTCGGGAGCTGAAACGGTTCTTTAACACCAGCGGTTTGCTGTATAAGTCCATGCACTTAAAGGAGAAATTGCCGGAGATGTCGCCGGAGGAGCAGTTTGAACTGTTGGCGACAAACGGGATGTTGGTGAAGCGCCCGCTTCTGGTGGGCGATGATTTTGTCCTGATCGGGTTCCGTCCCGCGGAATGGGAAGCCTGGAAGGAGGCACACGCATGACGGAGGTAGCCGCAGCGATTTTGCGCAGGGATGGGAAAATCCTGATTTGCCAGCGCAAAGAGGGCGGAAACTGCTCCCTTCTCTGGGAGTTCCCCGGCGGCAAACGGGAGGCCGGGGAGACCATGGAGCAGTGTGTGGTCCGGGAATGCCAAGAGGAGCTGGGGATCGTGATTCGTCCCAAGGGCCTTTATGCGCAGGAACATTACACCTACGGCACGGAACCGTTCTCCTTTGCGTTTTTTAATGCGGAAATCGCCGAAGGGGAGCCGGAGAACCATGTCCATCGGGCGATGAAATGGGTGCGCCCGGCGGAACTTCTCAGCGAGCCCTTCTGCCCCGCGGATGAGGGGATTGTCCGCCGGTTGGCAAAGGAAGGGGCGTTGCTCCAGGCGGTACACCATGTGGCGATCATTGTTTCCGATTATGAGAAATCAAAGGCATTTTATGTGGACACCCTTGGGCTGGAAGTGGTCCGCGAAAACTACCGGGCTGACCGCGGCTCCTATAAGCTGGATGTCAAACTTGGGGATTGCGAGCTCGAAATCTTTTCCTTCCCTGGCAGCCCGCAGCGCCTGACCCGGCCGGAAGCCTGCGGCCTGCGCCATTTGGCGTTCCGGGTGGCCGACATCCACGAGGCCGTCGCAGAATTGGAACGCCGCGGCGTCGAGGTGGAGCCAATCCGCTTGGACGCCTATACAGGGGATTTGTACACCTTTTTTATGGACCCGGATGGTTTGCCATTGGAGCTCAAGCAGTGTGCGGCGCCCGGACAAAATTAAGCAGTTGGAGGAACAGCCTTGTCTAAGTATGTAAATGAAATTGAGAAAAGAAGAACCTTTGCGATTATTTCGCACCCGGACGCCGGTAAAACGACCCTGACGGAAAAGTTCCTGCTGTACGGCGGGGCAATCGCCATGGCGGGCGCGGTCAAAGGGAAAAAGGCGGCGCGTCATGCGGTCTCCGACTGGATGGAGATTGAGAAGCAGAGGGGCATTTCGGTCACGTCGTCCGTGATGCAGTTCCATTACGAGGGATATTGCATCAATATTTTGGATACGCCGGGCCACCAGGATTTCTCGGAGGACACATACCGCACCCTGATGGCGGCGGACTCCGCCGTCATGGTGATCGACGCGGCAAAGGGCGTGGAACCGCAGACCCGCAAACTGTTTAAGGTCTGTTTATTGCGCGACATCCCCATTTTTACCTTTATCAATAAGATGGATCGCGAAGCGCGCAACCCATACGACCTTTTGGACGAGATCGAATATGAGCTGGGGATCAAAACCTATCCGATGAACTGGCCGATCGGCTGCGGCAAGGAGTTCAAGGGCGTTTACGACCGGAATAAGAAGGAGATCATCGCGTTCCGTGCCAACGATGAAATGGCGAACGGCCAGCGCCAGGTGGCGGCCATCGAAGCCGACCTCAGCGATCCAAACCTGGCGGAGCTGATCGGCGAGGATCACCGGCAGACGCTGGTGGACGATGTGGAGCTGCTGGACGGCGCGGGCTATGAGTTCGACCTGGAGGCGGTGCGCCACGGGCGGCTTTCGCCGGTGTTCTTTGGTTCGGCGCTCACCAATTTTGGCGTGGAGCCGTTCTTGGAGGACTTCCTGCATATGACGACGCCCCCGCTGCCGCGCAAGTCGGACGCTGGGGAGATCGATCCCTTCGACGACGATTTTTCCGCGTTTGTCTTTAAAATCCAGGCGAATATGAACAAGGCGCACCGCGACCGTGTGGCGTTCATGCGCATCTGCTCCGGGAAGTTTGAAAAGGGCATGGAGGTGCTGCATGTGCAGGGGGATAAGCGGATGAAGCTTTCCCAGCCCCAGCAGCTCATGGCGCAGGAGCGCGAGATTGTAGACGAGGCCTATGCGGGCGACATCATTGGCGTTTTTGACCCGGGCATTTTTTCCATCGGCGACACCATCAGCGTGCCGGGGAAGAAGTTCCGGTTTGAGGGCATCCCCACATTTGCGCCGGAGCACTTCGCTTTGGTGCGCCAGGTGGACACCATGAAGCGCAAACAGTTCATCAAGGGGACTTCCCAGATCGCCCAGGAAGGCGCAATCCAGATTTTCCAGGAGCTGGGCGGCGGCATGGAGGAAGTGATCGTCGGCGTGGTGGGCGTCCTCCAATTTGAGGTCTTGGAATACCGGCTAAAGAATGAGTACAATGTGGATATCCACATGGAGCGGCTTCCCTATGAGCATATCCGTTGGATTGAGAATGAGGATCTGGACCCCAAAACGTTGAACTTGACCTCCGACACAAAGCGGATTCAGGATCTGAAAGGGAACCGCCTGCTCATTTTTGCCAATAGTTGGAGCATTAACTGGGCGTTGGAGCACAATGAAGGGCTGAAGCTTGCCGAGTTTGGAAGATAACGTCCTCTAATTTTATAGATAGAAAAATAATTTAGGATTTTTAGGTATATACTTTACCTGAAAATCCTTTTTATTTAAACTAGGATTTGTCTATCTTTTATCTTTGTACATAAAATTTTTAAAAAGATATAGGCTTTTTTCATCTATACCTTGAAAATTTTGCAGATGTACATTATACTTAGGGTAAAGTAACGAAAGGCCGTTGATGGCTTGCTTAACGCTTGTTCGGAAGAAGTAGCAGGGGTTGTATCTTTAATATTTTCTAAAAAGAATAAATTTTCTGCCATTAAATGGTATAATCCATATGAATTAGAAAGTTCGTCTCAATGGCGTTTGATTGGATAGCTCCCTCTATGGAGAAATGCAGAGTTCTTCAAGAGGATGTTAGGTTTAGAAGTTTTATAGACCAGGAGGGGCAGATATGAAAAAGCGGGCATTTTCCGTTTTCCTTTCGCTGACGATTGTTTTTTGTGCGATTTCTGCATATTTAACACAGGCGGCAGCGGAGCAATTCCTGGGAAGCGGCGCATGGCATGTGGATGATGAAGGCGCCCTCGTGCAAGAGGACGGCTATTATGTCTATACCATTAAGCCGGGGGATATTGAAGATGGCGTTGCAACCATCCGCTTTGACCCAATCGCTTCCCCGAATGTTTTGATTGAGGACAATTATCATCCCGGCAGCAATACGGGCGTAAAGGTGAAGCTTGTCAATGAAAGCGGCCAGAAGCTTGTTTGGGAATCCGGCGGTTATGACTTTACGACGGTCAATACTTATCAGGTGGGTGGACCGATCCCGCTGGATATCAGCCAGTTTGAGGGCTTTGAAGCGGTGGACTATGGCACGGAGGAGCATCCATACGAAATCCAGTATGGCACCGCTTACCAGACGATCCCCAATTCCTTTGATGTTCTGGGATTTGACGACCAGTACATTCGCTTTGCTGTGGCGGCGGTTCGGACAAGCAACAAGCCTATGGCGCGGCTGTTCGGCAAAGAAGATCCCTATGATGTTACGCTGACCGAAGCGGTGCAGGTGGAGTCGCGCGTCAAAGAAGCGATTTCCTTCCGCGATGCGGACGGCCATGAGCGTACAGTCTCTGCGGATGCGGACCGTACCTATGCAGATTATTTGAAGCTGTATTACAATGTGGATTCGTTGGAAGATCTGACCAACCGGCAGAAATTGGAAGTCTTGGGCGGCGAAATGGAGTTTAAGAGCTTTTCGGAGGATCCTTCGGAGCGCTTCGATCCCAATACGACGGACCCCATGTTTGACCAATTTAAGCTATATGGCATTATTAAGCCGAACAACCATTATCAGATGCTGGAGACGGACCCGGAGCTCTTAGCAATGGGATACCATTACCTCTATAGCAACTGCATGCGTTTTACCTTCGATGCAGAGACGTCTCCGATTGACGGTGTGAAGGATTCCGCAAATGGAATGAGCATTGCGGACTTCATGGAAAAGGATTCGGGCTCGGCGGCTACACAGAGTGCAGAAAATGTTTTCGGCGGTACGGTATTGAATGAAAACGATGTGTTGACATTGGATCATCTGGCGTTTGCTTATCAGGCGCCAAATGCATTCAACTGGATGCCGCATTGTATCGATTTTAATTTCGCTTTGAAGTTCGATGTAGACGATGGGGACGCTTCGAGCGACCCAGGAAGTTCCAGCGAGGATTCCTCCCATGGCGGCGGAGGCGGCGGTGGAGGTGGAGGCGGTGACGACCGTCCCGACCCGACGCCGTCTGAGGATCCTTCCAGCAATCCGCCCACCGTTCCAGAGACACCGTCGGAAGGCGGGGGCTCCGCAGGCGGCGGAACAGATACTTCCGGAACGACAACCGTGCCCCCAGAGGGCAACGATGAGTCCGGTGCTTCTACGGGTGGGTACTCTGGAGGAAATATCAATGAAGATTCCGACGGAAGAAGTGGAAAGCCTAAGACCGGCGATCATACCTTGGCGTTGCTCGCTGTTTCAGCTACTTTAGCGGTAGGCTCCGGGGCCTTGTGTATCTTTTTCCGCGGGAAAAAAGATGAGCAGGACGATGTTCAAGAAGAAAGATGAGATTTTCAGGAGGGAACTCGCAGGCCATAAGCATTGCAGAGGGCTTTCTGTGGAAACGGTGTGACAGCAGTTTATGAGGAAGACAGCTGCCATACGAAACGACGGCGGTATGCAAATACTGGCCATGCCAAAAGGTGGGGGCGCCTGGGCATTTACAGGCGGAAACTCTTACCCACAAAACGTTATCTACATTTTGGCCGCGCGGATTGTCCCTTGACCGGGACGGTCCATAAACCCAAATATATTCAATTAGGAGGAAACAAAAATGAGCGCAAAGAGAAAACTGGCAATGTCCGGTGTAGCAATCCTGGTTGTTCTCACCCTCGTGGCTGGCGCTACCATGGCTTGGTTCACCGACACCGAGAAGGTCAACGCAAACTTTAAGGCCGGCATCCTGGACATCAGTGTTTCCGATGACGATGCAGCTGATGGAACAGAGCTGAACTTCGAGAACATGCGTCCGATGGAGAAGGACACGGCAATTGCCGAGATGACGGATACCCTGAATGGCGACCGCACAGAGTCGACTTATGAAGAAGAAGGCTTTAAGAATCCGACGGTCTATGTACAGCAGTTCGCTATCAGCAATGTTGGTACCCTGCCTGTGAATGTCAAACTCTCCTTCGAAGAAGTGGATCCGGCTGCTGACGATAAGAATATCAATATCGTCGCTAATGGCAATGGCGGCATCCGTCAGGAGGGTGAGGTCGATTGCCACAACGAGCTTGGCAAGTGGTATTATGAAAACGAAGCAGAGCAAGATGTGACGGACGATCCTTCCAACAGAAATATCTACAATGCAAAATACTATAGAGACCAGAACACGAAGCTCCACTTTGTCCTCTTCAAGAATGATGCAGAGAAGGGCTGGCAGGTTGTCAACGACGACATCTCTCTGAAGACTCTGTTGAAGATCAACAATGCAAATGGTGTTGAGCTGGACGGCATCATCCCGGCAGGCGCAACGGCTGAGAACAATACATATGCTCTGGGCGCCTATCTGGACGAGACTGCTGGCAACGAGTACCAGAACAAAGAGTACCATGTCAACTTTATTGTGAACGCAAAGCAGGTTGACAAAGGTGCAACGTACGCAGACGAAGCCTAATATTATTTATAGTAGCTTTGTCTTATAGCAAAGTGAAATAGCGAAATATGAATGGGTTTTTGCGGTTATTAAGAGGTCAAATCAACCGGCGCGCCGGGGCAGTTGCCCCGGTGCACCGGCCTATCTTATTTCACAAGGGGGAAGGGCAAGTTGTTCAAACTGCTTAAAGAGTCGTGGCTAAGTCTCACTTTGATACTGGTGATTTTGGCGACTGTATGTACAGCTACGTTTGCGTGGCAGGTAGATCAAAAACAGATGCCGCTGACGGCTACTAGTGCGTTGGTCAATGTCAAGCTGAACCTTGCGAACAACGAGGAGTCCGACCCAGGCGTTTTAAACTTGACAGCTTTGCAGGATGGCCAGACGGCCTATATCCCGTTTAAAATGCAGAATGTTTCCAACATTCAAACGGAAGTGAATTTCCGCGTGTTGGTGAAAAATGCAGATGGCGAAGAAATTGAGGATGCGCTTGCGGATTGGGAGATCGCCATACTCGATAGCGGTGAGCCTTTGGAGCGCTCAGAGGATGGGACCTCTTTTGTTGCGAAGGTTGATGCTGCGGAAGCAGATGCAAGCACGACTGCTTATACATTGCAGTTGAAAGCTGCTCCGGATTCGGATCTCAGTATTTTGGGGACGGAGGACGCGCAGCTGTATGTCACGGCAGATGTTTGTATCCCTGCGGCAGAGTCTGTTCAGGAATAAGAGGATCGGTTGCCGGTCATACACAGCGTTTTTAGGAAATGTCTGAGTAGAGAGGCTGCGTATGATGGAACGTATAAAAAAAATATGGTCAATTATTTGTAAAATCTTAAATGCTTTTTTTCTGGTCGTGCTGATTGGGCTGATCGTGATCCTATTGTATCTTGCGATTGGTTCAAAAGGGAACGGGTTGCCGTTTTTGCAGAATTACCAAATGTTTACCGTGTTGAGCGGAAGTATGGAGCCGACTCTAAATGTTGGCGGCGTAATTATTGTGGAGAAAGTAGACCCGATGACCTTACAGGAAGGGGACATCATCACCTTTATCTCCAATGATACTTCATTGAGTGGACAAGTGGTGAGTCACCGGATTATCCAAGTGGTTGATAACAACAACGGCCGGATGTTTATCACAAAAGGTGATGCGAACGAGGATCGTGACGATGCGGCCGCTGTGCCAACGAATGTCATTGGCCGCGTTATCTTTCATATCCCATATTTGGGCTATCTTTTGAATTTTATGAAGACCAGGAATGGTTTCTTCTTCCTTTTGTTGTTGCCATGTATGATCATCCTATTTGTGGAATCCATTAGTTTATTGAAAAACTTTTGGGCTTACCAGGATGAAAAGAAGGCGCTTAAAGAAGGAAAATCCGAAAATGCTTCCGATGAGCAGGCCCCTTCCGAGCAGGAGGCGCTTCCCGATGGACTACAAAAAGAGCCAGGGGACGCTGAGATGCTAAATTTTGAAGGGCCAACAGAGGAAACGTCGGAGCAACAAAGACCAGAGGCGCAGGAGCTTGTGGCTTCGCTAAGTGCGGATCTGGTTGAACCGTCGGATGAACATGATGCAGAAGATTCTCAAATAAAGGACGATTAATTTGAAAGCAAGCTGAAATCTTGTATATAGATCCATGCTTATGATCAATCGAAGGAGTGGTTGCAATGAAAATGCGTTTTTTAAAATTACCAGTGGCCACCATTTTGAGTATGGGGCTTCTGCTCACAGTGGCGACAGGGACAACGCTCGCTTCGGAGGAAGGCGAAGGGGGTTCTTTCGGTGACCATCAAGAGATGGTCGTCTCCGTCTATGATGGGGATGTTGTAGATTTTTCAAGTGCAGTCGAACCTGAGAACCTGTCCGGTCTAAAGAAGATGGTGAAATCAGGCGGTGAGGATGATACCATCCAAGTTTCTGCAGAGACCCTGTCGGATGGCCGAATCACAATCAGCCGGCCGGTGAACTTGTATGTGGATGGATACGATTCTTTGAGCGGGGCGGATCAGGATAAAGTGAAATTGGTGATCGACCTGCCTGATGAGTTGGAAGAAGACGCAGCGCGTGTGATGACCATCCAAGGATTGCCGGAAGAGTGCGTTCTTGTCCGGAATTTGGGACCTGTGAGCTTATACGTTGTGGGGACGGACGCTGGAGAAGTGTCTGAACCAGCGAAAGAAAGCATACCAGCGGATCAAAATACACCAGCGGAAGAGAGCACGTCCGTGGGCGAAAATACGCCTGCGGAGGAAAGCGCGCCAGCAGGCGGAAACACATCGGTAGAAGAGAGCGCGCCAGCAGGTGAAAATACATCCGTGGAAGAGAATACAGCGCTGGATGAAGGGCAGAATGGGCCGGTAGAGGGCAATACGACCATACCGGAACCGGCAGGAGAAGAGAGCAGCACCCTGGAGGTATCCGAATAACCGATCAAGACAAAACAGGAATATCCATAGTGGGAAACGGCTTATTGCCACATCTCAAATCATTTTAATAGCGCCTCGCTCTGTTGCAGGCGCTATTTTTTATGTGAGAATCTTTTGGATTCATTGCAGGAGCTTGGAACGATGCTGGTAACACAGCATTTGAAGATTTATGGGTTTCTGCATGATAAAGGAGTTTCAAAATGCGGCTCTTTATTGCCATCCGTTTCAGTGAAGCTATCTTAGAAGCACTCTGGTATATAGAAAACCAGCTTTGCCAGCAGGCGTTATCTGGAAATTTTACACGGAAAGAGAATTTTCATTTGACCTTGTCCTTCTTGGGAGATGTTACAGAGGTGGATGCCATTCTACAGGTGATGGATCAGGTGAAATTGCCTGCTTTTCCTCTGCGATTAGAGGGGATAGGCTGTTTTTGCCAAGAAAAGGGCGGGGATATCCTTTGGGCTGGAGTCAGAGAGTCCCAGGGGCTCCGCCAACTGCAAAGTTTTTTAGAGCGTGCCTTGCGGCTCAAGGGGTTCCCGCTTGAGCAGAGGGGGTTTCAGCCGCACATCACCCTAGGAAGAAAGGTAAAATTGTGTGAAGGGTTTCCTTTAGCAGCGTTTTCTGCCACCATCCCCCCAGTGGATATGGAGGTTAGAAAGTTTTACCTGATGCGCTCCGACTCTCCACAGGGAATACTTACATATACGGAAATTTATGAGAGAGAGTTGGAGGGATTGCCAGGCCATTCATACGATTCCGACGAATAGGAGGCGGATAGATGCCGGAGAAAGAAAACGGGATTGTTGTTTATATGCTTCAGTGCATCGATGGGACCCTCTATACTGGATGGACCAACCATCTAGAAAAGCGGCTGGCCGCCCATAATGCAGGCCGTGGGGCAAAATATACACGTTCTCGTAGGCCGGTCCACCTCGTTTATCAGGAAGCGCAGCCGGACCGTTCGGCTGCCTTGCGTAGGGAGGCGGAAATTAAGCGTTTGACCAGGCTGCAAAAGCTGGCGCTAATCCACGGAAGGCCGCTTGATTAAGAGAGATGGATTGTGCTATACTTTTGAAAACAACGATCGATAGAAGGAGGAGTTATACCATGCCATGCATCCAGACGAAAGTCAGCGTTAAAATGACGGAACAGCAGGAAAAAGCGATTAAGGCCAAATTGGGGCAGGCAATTTCCCTAATCCCGGGAAAAAGTGAAAACTGGCTGATGCTCACGTTCGAAGACGGTTGCAAGATCTACTTCCAGGGGGACTGTGACAAACCGGCAGCCTTTGTAGAGGTCAAAATCTATGGGAAAGCCAATGGTAGCGTGTACAACCAAATGACAGCAGCCATTACGGATATTTTGAGCAAGGAGCTACAGATCGCCCCAAACCGTATCTATGTGAAATATGAAGAAGTTGCCTATTGGGGTTGGAATGGAAATAATTTTTAAATAGAGAGATCCGATAAGAGAAAAACGCCTCTGCAATTCGCTAAGATCGCGATTGCGGAGGCGTTTTTTGCGTAGTCCAAAGAGGGCTGGGAAATTTCGCTAGGAATTTTTTGAAATGGAGAGCGCCCTTTATAGCACGTGAATGACCATTTGTAATAATAAGGACAATATATACAAATGGTACTTTTATCCGTTGGCAAATACCAAAAAATAGAGTAGGACGAGTGCCCCCAGAATGATCCGATAATATCCAAATGCTTTAAAATCGTGCTTTTTGATATACCCCATCAAGAATTTGATAGCAAGGACGGAAACCACAAACGCTACAATCAGGCCGGTCAAAAGGATGGCGATTTCCATACCGGTATATGTAAAGCCAAACTTGACCATTTTTAAAAAGCTTGCGCCGAACATCACGGGGATCGCTAGGAAAAAGGTAAATTCTGCGGAGACCGTGCGGGATGCACCAAGCAGGATTCCTCCGAGGATGGTCGCCCCAGAACGGGAAGTCCCAGGGATCAGCGCCAGCACTTGGAACAGACCGATACAAAAGGCAGTGCGGTAGGAGAGATTCGAGAGCGTGCGTACTTTTGGCCTACGGCGTTTGTTCCAATTCTCCACTAAGATAAACAGGACACCATAGAGGATGAGCATGATGGAGACCGTTACATAATTGAAAAAGATGCTTTCGATCATATCATCGAAAAGGAGCCCGATCACCGCCGCAGGCAAACAGGAAACAATGACCTTGCCCCAAAGGGTGAATGTATCACGCCTTTCCGTTGGCGTCTTCTTTCGTGAAAAGGGATTGAGCTTGTGAAAATACAGCACCACAACGGCAAGAATCGCACCTAGCTGGATAACGACCAGGAACATATCCTTAAAGGCCTGCGAAGTGTTGAGTTTGATGAATTCGTCTGCAAGGATCATGTGGCCCGTGCTGCTGATGGGTAGCCATTCCGTGATACCTTCAATGATGCCAAGAATGGCAGCTTTGAGGAGCTCCAGTAAATCCATTGATATACCTCCTAAACGGTTGGTCGTTCTGGCAGAGGGCGCCGTCAGATTGGATGCGCCTCCGGCCGCCGTTATCCATTATACAATGGATGACATAAAAATAAAACGATATTTAGCGATTTCTTAAAAGGATGATCCCGTTTATAAAAAATCCGAATAACATCGAAACAGGTCGAAACTGTGCCTCTTTCACAAAGCGGAAAACAACAAAATCAAAAAAGCTTGCTACCTCGTCTATTGAAAACTTTATTCTGCAAGGCTATAATCCAATTATAGCCTAGAGTTTTCAATATGCCTTTGAAAATGTGGATGGCTTGTAAAACTAGGAGGAGGGTTTCGTAATGTTTGAGCAATTAAAAGAAATGATACGGAATTATGTTCAGGTGGCAGATGAGGATATCCACAGGGATTCCCGATTTGTGGAAGATTTGGGATTCAATTCTTATGAGTTTATGTGTCTCGTCGGAGAGGTTGAGGATGAATTCGACATCGAGGTGGAGGAACGCGAGGCGGCAAAGATCAAAACGGTGCAGGAAGCGCTGGATTACATCGCCACTTTGACAGAAGAATGATTTGTACTTGTCCAGTTCCTTTGGAAGGGCAGGAGCACCGGGCTGCCTATACCTTGCTCGCCTGGGCGCTACATCGTCTACACGGCTTTTCTGGCAGGTTGGTTTTGTCACGGACGCCAGAGGGGAAACCGTTCCTACATGATTTCCCAAAAGTCCGGTTCAGCGTTAGCCATTGCACAGGGATGGTTGCTTGCGCGGTCGATTGCGTGGAAACAGGCGTGGATATCGAAGCGGTCCGCCCATATTCCGAACGCCTGACATACCGGTGTTTGGCTCCGGTTGAGCGGGAACAGCTTTTGGGTGATAGCCGGGAGCGGGAAGAAGCATTCTTTCGCTTTTGGACGTTAAAAGAAAGCTATGGAAAAGCGTTAGGGACCGGGCTTGGGTATCCTCTCCGGGAGGTTTCTTTTCATCTGGGGGACCCCCCAAAGAGCAACGTGCCCGGCTATTTCTTTATACAAAAAGTAATAAATAAAAAATTTATACTTTCTGTGTGCAAAAAAGGAATTCCCCCAGAGCAAACGGTAACCGTCTTACGGCATTTGCCAGAACGGATAGGAGGTATTACTTATGAGGATGGATCAATTGCAAAACCTGAAGGATTTGGTTGACTTTTCAGCTGAGACCTATGGGGAGAAGACTGCAATCCGCTATAAAAAGAAAAAGGAGATCATCGACCGGTCCTATCTGGACCTCAAACGGGACAGCGAGGCGTTTAGCCGGACACTGTTGCAGAGAAATCTCCGCGGAAAGCATGTGGCGCTGTTGGGGCCTACAAGCTATGAGTGGATTGTTGCCTATTTTGGAACGGTGAATTCCGGTGGGGTCGCTGTACCGATCGATAAGGAACTGCCGGCTGCCGACATCTGCGACGAGCTGAATCGTGCGGATGTGGAAGTGTTGGTCTATGACAGTAGCTATGCGGATATTGCCGAGCAGGTGCGGAGCGGCTGCCCGCAGCTTATGACCTATTTTGAGATGCAGCGTGCGGAACATGGCGAGGGGACGCTATCCTTTCACCGATGCCTGGAAGAAACGGCGGGGACGTTTGACGAACCTGTGGATCGGGAAAAGCTCAGCGTGATTATGTACACTTCTGGAACAACTGGAAAGAGCAAGGGGGTTATGCTCAATCATCGGAACCTGATTGATAATGTCGTCCATTTGGAAATGGGCATCGAACCTGGATCGGCCGTATTGATGACAGTATTGCCAATTCACCATGCCTACTGTTTTACCTGCGATATCCTGAAAGGGTTACAGTTGGGGTCAACCATCTGCATTAACGATTCCCTGATGCGCATTGCAAAAAATTTGCAGGTCTTTAAGCCAAATACCATGCTAGTGGTGCCAATGATCGCACAGGTTATGTACAACCAAGTCTGTGAAGCAGCGAAAAAGTCCCTGGTGATCCCCAAAAAGGTGATTGCGAAGGCGGCGTTTGGCGGAAATTTACGCACGATCTACTGCGGCGGCGCGTACCTCAATCCGGAGATGATCGAAAAATTCCGGGAGTTGAACATCAACCTGGTGCAAGGGTACGGTATGACGGAGTGCGCTCCCTGTATCAGCCGCAATTCGGAACAATGTGTCAAAGAGGAATCCGTGGGGAAATTGCTGCCTGGCTGTGAAGCAAAGGTCGTGGACGGAGAAATCTGGGTCAAAAGCAGCTCGGTGATGTTAGGATATTACAAGAACGAAGAGGCCACAAAGGAGACACTGGTGGACGGTTGGCTGCGTACCGGCGATCTCGGCTATGTCGATGAGAACAATTTCCTGTATATCACAGGCCGCAAGAAGAACCTGATTATTCTGAGCAATGGGGAAAATGTTTCCCCGGAAGAGCTGGAAAACCGGATCAGCGAAGACCCTCTGGTCGCCGAAGTATTGGTATATGAGGAGGACGGGCAGATTACAGCAGAGATCTACCCCAACGAGGAGTATGCTGCCAAGAAGCGCATCAAAGATGTCCAAGCAGAGCTTTCTGCACGTGTGGATGCCATGAACCGGGCTTTGCCGATGTTTAAGCAGGTACGCAGGATCAAACTGCGGGAGACAGAGTTTGAAAAAACGACCTCCCGTAAGATCAAACGGCACTACGGGACGGCATCCTCCAAATAGAAGTCAATATAAAAGAATCAGGCGGTCCCTTTTCCAGAGATTTCAGGGGGGGAACCGCCTGTTTGGCAAAGGGGATTGTAGAACTTTGTCTCTTTTGTTGCACTGCTCTTGTAAAGTCCTCAAACTTACGTTATAATATACAGGCATAGGTTACAAAAACCATCGCCTTTTGGCGATTCAGTCTATTAGGAGAGGCGGCGTAAGAGTGAGGACAAGGGGGATTCTGCTTGTAGGAAACATGGGCGCAGAACGTGACAATTTGCGCAAATGGTTTGAATGTTCCTATCAAATGTTGGAAGCCCAGAGCCAGGAACAAATATTGCAAGACTTGGAAACCGGCCATAACCGGATTGCCGCCATACTTTTGGGTATGGAGGACCCACAGTTGAACGGATTTGAAGTCCTAGAGCTTCTATCCGAATTGCATTGGACGGATCGGATTCCTGTTGTCACAATTGTTTCCCGCCATTCGAAAAAAGTAGATGAAGTTATCTTACGTGGGTATGGTTTGGGAATGGCAGACGTCATTTGTATGCCATGCCCTGCTGAGGTTGCCCAGAGGCGCATACAGAATATGATGGAACTCTATGCGCACCGCCTCTATTTGGATAAAATAGCCACCTATCAGACACAGGAATTGCGCCAGCAAGAGTGTAAACTACGCCGTACCTATACCTTCATCATCGATGCGCTCAGCACAGCGGTGGAATTCCGGAACGGCGAATCTGGGCAGCACATCCGCCGGATCCGTGGGATTACAGAGGTGCTTTTGCGCCATCTGGCGGTGACCCACCGGGAACTGGGGCTGGGTGAAGAACAGGTGGAAACGATCATTTATGCCGCTGCAATGCACGATATTGGGAAGATTGCGATCCCAGATTCTGTGCTGCTCAAACCTGGGAAATTGACGGAGTATGAATATGCCATTATGAAAAGGCACACGCTCTATGGGTGTGAGCTTTTGCAGAGTTTTGTCTATGAGCAGGACGACGCGCTGGCTACCTGCTGTTATGAAATCTGCCGTTCCCATCACGAACGTTGGGATGGGTGTGGCTATCCAGATGGCCTTGTGGGAAACCAGATCCCTTTGGCGGCGCAGGTAGTTTCCCTGGCCGATGTATATGATGCCCTGGTGAGCAGACGGATCTATAAGCCCCCTTATTCACATAGCCAAGCGGTACAAATGATCCAGGATGGGGAATGTGGCGCATTCAACCCGATGCTTTTGAAGTGCTTTATGGAAGTAGAAAAACAGCTATGTGAACAGTTTGCCTTCCATGCAGCGGAGTGCTCGGATGGCAGCCTTCCTGCATATAGAGGTGCGTATATGGAAATACAGGATAAGCACATTTATCAGGGAGGACCAAGCGGAGAAAACCGATCCCCGGAGGAGATGGCTACATACAACCTATTGGATCAACTGGGGATTTCTTATGAACGCCTGGATCACAGCCCGGCAGCTACCATTGCAGATTGTGAAGAGGTCAAAGACCTTTTAGGGGTGGAAATTTGTAAAAACCTGTTTCTCTGCAACCGTCAAAAGACCCATTTCTATTTGTTGGTCATGCCAGGGAATAAGGCTTTCCATACAAAGGAGCTATCTTCCCAGATTGGAAGTGCGCGCTTATCCTTTGCGGGGCCAGAGGCGCTGGAGGAGATGTTGGGGGTGACGCCGGGCTCGGTAAGTATCCTTGCGTTGATGAACGACCCAGGGCATCAAGTGCAGCTCTTGGTGGACCGGGATGTAGCAGAGGAACCTTTGTTCGGGTGCCATCCGTGCCGCAATACGTCGAGCTTGAAAATCCGCACAAAGGACATCTTTGAGGTATTTCTTCCATATACGGGGCATTCACCGACGTTGGTAACGCTTTCGAATGAGTGATTGATTTTCAAATGTAGGACGGGAATTCCCGTCCTTTTTCTTTATAGACACATGAAAAGAGATTGACGCATAGGATACCAGCAGACAACCGAATGGAAGGTGGACAATGCGATGGTGACCATCAGTCTGTGTATGATTGTGCGCAATGAGGAGGCCGTTTTGGAGAGATGCCTGCATTCTGTTTGCAATGCCGTGGATGAAATTATCCTGGTGGACACCGGTTCAGAGGACCGTACCAAGGAAATCGCCCGGTCCTATACGGACCGGATCTATGACTTCGCCTGGTCGGATGATTTTGCTGCGGCGCGGAATTTTTCCTTTTCCAAAGCGACGATGGACTACTGCATGTGGATGGATGCGGATGATGTCCTATTGGAAGCGGATACGAAGGCCCTTCTGGAATTGAAGGAGACATTGGACCCATCGGTGCAGGTGGTTATGCTGCCCTATCACATCGCGTTTGATGCACAAGGAAAACCGACGTTTTCTTACTATCGGGAGCGTTTGATCCGGAATGGCCAGGGGATGCGATGGGAGGGGGCAGTCCATGAGGTCATCACGCCGGTCCAACCGATTGCATATGGGAAGGCCGCCGTCACCCATCAGAAGATCGGTCCTGGGGACCCGGACCGCAACCTCCGGATCTACGAAAAGCAGCTTGCGTTGGGAAAAATACTTTCGCCGCGGGAGCAGTTCTATTATGGAAGGGAACTGTATGCCCATGGAAAATTTCAAGAGGCGGCAGAGATATTCCAGAACTTTTTGGATGGCGGGCGGGGATGGATAGAAAATTCTATTGATGCATGCCGGCAGTTGGCATACTGCCAATATGCGCTCGGCAATGAAAAAGACGCTTTGCGTTCCCTGCTGCGCAGCCTGGAGCTGGATGCACCCAGGGCGGAGGTATGCTGTGATATTGGCAAGCATTTTTTGGACCGGGGGCAATACCAGCAGGCGATCTTTTGGTACGAGACCGCGGCGGGCAGGACGCGGGACGATCAATCGGGGGCGTTTGTCCAGCCGGATTGCTATGATTATATCCCGTATTTGCAGCTATGTGTCTGCTACGACCGGCTGGGGGAATTCGATATAGCCAACCAATACAATGACATGGCATGGCGTTGTAAGCCCGAATCAGAGGCTTGCAGAAACAATCATATTTATTTTATAAAAATACGATAAGAATAGATATCAATCTGTATATTTATTAGCTAGTCTATAAAGTTTCTTGCCCTGTTTTATATGTAAAGATCTGCCTGACGAATGCAGTCAAATATTGCATTTGTCAGGCAGATACATTTTTTGAAAAAAGGAAAAAAGAAAAACAATTATTTTTTTGCACAAATAGCGAATTTTTTTACAGGATTGTGGTTTCAGCCTTGTAGTTCCTTTTGAAAAATGATACTATATACAATATCTTAGGGCGTCTATTGTAAATCATTATGCATATCCGCAGAATCTTGACCCGGAAGTCCTTTTTTGGAAGGTCATGAAATGGACGCCCTTTTTTGGATCTTTATGAAGGAGGAGATGTTTTAAAAAAATTTTGGAAGCGAAGATATGAAGAAGAGAAACCGTTTGAAAAGGAGGTTTGTTCACAAGTGAAACAGAGAAGAAGGCTTCTTGCATTGCTTCTGGCAAGCACGATTGCTATGGGGAGTTTCACCGGCGCGCTGGCCCTCACCGATGAGGACGTGAAGGACAGCACGGCCGCGCAGACCAATGTGGCGGAGGACGCCACAGAAATGGACCGGCAGATTTTATTCAACGATGACTGGAAATTCTATCTCGGGGATGCTTCGGGCGCACAGGAGAAGAATTTCAACGATTCCAGTTGGCGCGATGTCACCCTACCGCACGACTGGAGCATCGAGCTTGACTTTACCAATGGTGCAACCACTTCCGAGATCGGCCACCTGGCAGGTGGTATCGGATGGTACCGCAAGACGTTCACCCTCCCGCCGGAGATGGCGGACAAGCGGATTACCGTCGACTTCGGCGGTGTCTATATGGACAGTTATACCTATGTGAATGGGGAATTGGTTTCCCGCCATCCGTACGGCTATACGCCGTTCTCCTATGACATCACGGACCTGGTAGTCTGCGACGGCGAGACGGAGAACGTAATCGCGGTACGGGCGGAAAACCGGATCGATAGCATGCAAGGCACGACCAGCCGTTGGTATTCCGGCAGCGGCATTTACCGTGACGTCCACCTGACGGTCACGGAACCGGTGCATGTAGCGCGCTATGGCACGAAGATCACCACGCCGGACCTGCAGGAGGAATACACCTCCGGCCAGGATGTTACCGTGAATGTGGCAACCCAGGTGCAGAACGATTCGGAGGATGAAGCGACGGTCACCGTCCGGACCTCCATGGTGGGCTATGAAGACGAGAGCGTCCTCATTGACCCGGTGGAATCGGAGCCCGTTGCTGTAGCAGCCGGCGAAACTGAGACGGTGGAGCAGGTGCTCTCCGCGGTAGAACCGGCCCTATGGTCCGTGGACGACCCGAACCTCTACAACTTGGTGACAGAGATTCTGGTGGACGGCGTTGTTACCGACCGTTATGAGAGCCGCTTTGGATTCCGTTGGACGGAGTTTACCGTCAACGACGGCTTCCTCCTCAACGGCGAGTGGATGAAGCTCAACGGCATGTGTATGCACCACGACCAGGGCGCTTTGGGCTCGGTGTCGAATTACCGTGCCGTCCAGAGACAGATGGAAATCCTCAAGGGGATGGGCGTCAATGCTATCCGCGTCACCCACAACCCGGCGTCCAACGAGTTGTTGCAGGTTTGCGACGAGCTGGGCCTGATGGTCATTGAGGAAGCATTTGACTCCTGGTTCCTTGGAAAGAAGAGTTACGACTATGGCGTCCGCTTCTTTGAAATGGAAGCGACGGACCCGACGGCAACGCCCGGCCAGACCTGGGCGGAGTTTGACCTGAAGACCATGGTCAACCGTGGAAAGAACTTCCCCTCCATCATCATGTGGTCCCTCGGCAATGAAATTTATGCCACGGACAATGCGAGAGGCCCCGAGACCGCGCAGAAACTATATGATTGGGCAAAGGAGATCGACGATACCCGCCCCTGCACAATGGGCGAGGACAAGTTCCGCGAAAGAGACGCAACGGATACCACTTCCACGTACATTCAGGTAGCGGATAAGATGGATGTCGTCGGTATGAACTATATCGACCGCTATCCGTATAAATACGATACCCTCCGCGCGACGCATCCGGATTGGATTATCTATGGTTCGGAGAACTCATCTGCAACCAAGAGCCGCGGCGTTTATGCGCACCCAGATAGCGAGGGTACCGGAGACTCCGGCAGCCACCCGGATTACCAGCAGTCCTCCTATGACAACGACCACGTGGGCTGGGGCAGCACCGCGACGCAGAGCTGGACCGCAAACCGCGACCGGAAATTTGTCTTGGGAGAATTTGTCTGGACCGGCTTCGACTACATCGGCGAGCCGACCCCGTGGAACCAGAATGCATACGCGCCGCCGAAGAATTCTTACTTTGGCGTTGTAGATACCGCGGGATTCGTAAAGGACGACTATTATCTCTATGAGAGCCAGTGGACCTCCGTTGAGGAGAACCCCATGGTCCATATCATGCCGCACTGGAACTGGGACGACGCCTCCCTGCGCGCCCAGGTGACGGTGAACGGGCAAATCCCGGTCCGCATTTATTCCAATGCGCGCTCGGTCGAATTGTTCAAGGACGGCGAATCCCTTGGCAAGCAGACCTTTGCCACCATCACTCCGTATCAGGATGAAAAGGGCGAGGATGTCGTCTATCAGGTGAACCCGGACAATGAGAGCAAGCTCTATCTGGAATGGCGCATTCCGTACGAGCCCGGCACCCTGAAGGCTGTGGCATACGATGAAAACGATGAAATCGTGGCGGAAGACGTTGTGACGACCGCAGGCGACCCAGCGGCGATTTCGCTCTCCGCAGACCGCCAGGTCATCGAGTCTGACGGACGCGACCTCTCTTACATCACGGTGGACGTCCTGGACGCAGACGGAAACTTTGTGCCCACGGCGGACAACCAGATGTATTTCAACATCACCGGCGACGGCAAGATCGTCGGCGTGGACAACGGCAACTCCCCGAGCTGGGAGCGCTATAAGGACTACGACGGCGTGTGGAAGCGCAAGGCTTTCAGCGGCAAGGCGTTGGTGATTGTCCAGTCCACCAAGGAAAACGGTTCCTTCACTTTGACGGCGACAGGCGACGGCCTTGCCAGCGACTCGATCACCTGCTATACAACGGAGAATGCGGGCGAGGGCAAGGATATCCTGGGTTATGACAATCCTGGAACCGTTGTGACCAATGTCAACGAGCGGCCGGATCTGCCGGAGACTGTTATGGCAATCTATAGCGACGGCAGCAAGGAAGAAGTCCCGGTTGTATGGGATGAGATTCCGGAAGAGCAGCTGTCACAGCCCGGCACCATCACGGTCCGCGGCGATGTGGACGGCGCAACGGTCGAGATCACGGTCATTGTGAAGAGCGTCCTCGGCGTGCGCGATACCCGCATGGTCACCCGCACCGGCACGGTTCCCACGCTTCCGGAGACGGTCAAGGTCGTGTACAGCGACGGCACCGAACAGAGCATGGCGGTTGCCTGGGAGACCATTACCGAAGAGGAAGTTGCCCAGGAGGGGACCATCACCAAGCTCGGCACCGTGGAGGACATCCCGGAGGATATGAAGGCGACTGCGTATATCCGCGTAGGGGAACAGTCGGTCCCAGGCGCGAATGTGGCCGTCCGTGCAGCAGGAGAGACGTATCCGAAGGCAAATGCTTCCTATAACGTTGGAACCGGGCATAATATGTCCGACAGCATCAACGATGGAACCATCGCCTTTAGTCCCTCTTGGAACAACTGGCAGAATGGCGGCGTCGGCCTGGAGGATTCCTGGGTAAGCGTCGAATTTGAGGAAGCGTACACGATCAGCAAGGTTGGCGTGCATTTCTTCACAGACGGACAGACCAAGGAGCCGAGAGAGCTGATCGTCCAATACAGCAACGACGGCGCCGATTGGACCAATGTAGAAAATCAGAGCAAAACCTCTGGGTTTAATGTTGCACAGGGAGATGTGAACACCGAATATTCGATCACATTTGACGCAGTGAATGCGAAGTTTATCCGCCTGTCCATGAAGGGGCAAGTGCGCGATGCAAGCACCTTCAAGCCGGTGGGTATTTCGGAACTGAAAGTGTACTCGGATATTACAACCGCGCCGGTGCCGAGCAGTGATGCCACCTTGACGGCATTGCAGCTGAACGGCGAGGATCTGGAAGGGTTTGCACCGACCACCTATTCGTATACATATGTGCTCGGCTACAACGATTCGATCCCGGAGATCACGGCAGTTCCCGCAGCAAATGCATCTGCGTTTGTTGTCCCGCCGCTGACCAACGACGGTTCCGCGAGCATCATTGTTTCCGCGGAAGATGGAACAACCAACCGCTACACCATCCAGTTCCAGCGCAGCGACGCGACGTTGGAGAGCGTGGTACTCTCTGCGGATAAGACGGATCTGGTGGAAAACGAGCTGGTTCCGTTCACCTTGACCGCCACCATGGAAGATGGCACGACCCTGTCCAGCGGCAGCTATACGGTGGAATACACCGTCACGGCGACCGACGCGGAACAAAAGGGTTGGGTGAAATTCAATAACAACGGACAGATCGAAGCGCATACGGCAGGCGCCGTGGAAGCTGTGGCAGAGGTCACTTACCGCGGTAAGACGGTCGCTTCCGAGCCGTTGGCCCTGACGATTGCAGCGGCAACCGAGCCGATTGTCGTACAGTTCTATGATGCTGTTTCGGTTACGACCAAGTTGAACACCGCCCCGGTTTTGCCGGAGAAGGTTACCGCTTACGTGGCGAACAGCTTTGCACGGGAGCTTTCCGTGCAATGGGATGCGATTGATCCCAGCCAGTACGCAGCGTATGGCCAATTTACGGTGGAGGGCACCGTCGAAGGACAGGAGCTCAAACCGACGGCCACCGTCCTTGTAAAAGACGCGATTGCGGCACAGCAGGTTTCCGCAGCTACGCCGTATGGCAATACCCCGTCGCTGCCGGAAATTGTTACGGTTTACAACAGCGATGGAACGACGAACACGGAAGTCCCGGTCACCTGGGAGCCGATGTCCGCAGACGACTTTAAGGTCGAGGAAGGAACCGTCGTGCTGGTCAACGGCGTGGCGGAATTGGACGGAACGGAATTGCCGGTTATTGCGAGCGTCCGTGTGACGAGCCAGGATGTGGTCGTCAGCAAGAACTATGCAGAGCTTCAGAACGGCTACGAGCTTCCGTTTGCCATCGCTTCTTATACCAACGACGTCCCCGAATCGACGGACCGTGTGGATAAGCTGAACGATGGAAAGATCTCCTTTGCAACTTCGGATGCAGAGGGCAAGAATATCTGGTGCGACTGGCAGCGCAATGCTGGCGGTACGGAAAACTGGGTTGCTGTTATCATCGGCAACAGCGGCGCCGTTGTGAACCGCTTTGTGGATACCCTGAAGGTTGGCTTCTATGACGAAGGTTCTTCCGGCGGCACGCAGAAGCCTTCCGATTACCGAGTGGAATACTATACCGGCCCGATCGACTTTACCCTGCCGGATGGCCCCACAACCGCACTGGGCCCGAACAACCCGCGCGGCCATGTCCGCGACATGGCGGACAGCCCGCTGAACGACGACAGCAATTGGCAGGAAGTATCCTATGTGGGCGGCAAGCCCGCGGTAAAGACCGGCGAGATGATGGAAATCACCTTCGACCCGGTGGAGACCTGCATGCTGCGTGTGTACATGACCCCGACAGGGACTGCCTGCCTGGGTGTGACGGAATTGCAGTACTTCGGCAAGGATGCCGTCGCGAAGTCGGACTTTGCCGTCAATGCCATCAAGATCGACGGCGAACCGTTGGCAGACTTTGATGCGTCCAAGATGGAATACACCGTAGAGCTCACCTCCGCGGCGGTCCCGGCCGTAACAGCAGAGGCGACCAACAATGCATCCGTTACAATTGTCCCGGCCGTAAGTGCAAACGGCACAGCGAAAGTGATTATCGCGCCGGAGGATGGCAGCGTTGCAAACACAAAGACCTATACCATCCAGTTCCACAGCGAATCTACGGCGGACACCTATCCTGTAGTGACAGAGCCGGTGGAAGGCGCAACCATTACGACCGACCTCCAGCAGGCGCAGGAAGGCCAGACCGTTACGGTAAACATTGCGGACATCGCTGCGGATAAGCAGTTCCACTCCATTACGGTTGTGGATGCAGACAATAACCCTGTTGATACAACCGAAGTGGTGGCTGGCGAACAGTATACCTTCACCATGCCGGCTTCCGCTGTCACCGTCAAGGTGGTTTTGGAGGATAACGACCCGAATCAGGAACATCTCTTGACCGTTTCTTACTCCGGTAAGGATGTCTCCCTGTGGGTGGACGGCGTCCAGCAGAGCTTTGCAGACAAGATCAACCAGTACCGTGTCAACCTGAAGAAGGGCGAAATCATTGCCCTGACCTTTAAGCCGCGCAACGAAGGCAGAGAGTTCCGCGCGATCCTCTGCAATGATGTAGCACAGGAAGTGACCAACACAACCGAGTATCTGTATACCGGCACCATGGACGGTATGGATCAGGCGTTGAGCTTCACGTTTGATATCGTCTATAAGGAGCTTCTGAAGCAAACCATCGATGCGGCCCAGCAGGAAGTGGACGCGGGCAATACGCAGGGCCTGATCCCGGCGGTTCAGGAGGCGTTTGATACGCGCTTCCAGCGTGCAAAAGAGGTTTATGCAGATCAAGAGGCAACCCAGGCGCAGATCGATGCGGCCCATATGGACCTCATGATGGTTCTGCACTTCCTGGACTTCAAGTCTGGCGATAAGACCTATTTGAAGGACTTGATCGACACAGCGGAAGCGCTCGATCTGGATCTGTTTGTAGAGGCAGGAAAGGCCGAATTGGAGGCAGCTCTTGCAAACGCGAAGGGCGTCTATGCGGACGAAAGCGCTTTGCAGCCGGAGGTCGACGAGGCGGCGGAAACGCTCCTCGAAGCGATGCTTGCCCTCGACCGCAAGGCGGACTTGTCGGTATTGAATACCGTCATTGCGAAGGCCGAAGAAATCCTGTTGGTCTTGGACGAGGATTACATCCCCGATGAAGAGGCGAACGAGGCATTTAAGCGCTCCCTTGCCACTGCGAAGTCCCTCACGGAAGAGAGCGGACAGAGAGTGGTTGACGAAGCGGCTGTCGATCTTTCCAATAAGATGGCGGCGCTCCGGCTGAAGGCAGATAAGTCCCTGCTGGAAGAGCTCTTAAAGGAAATGCAGGACGTTGACCCGTCCGATTATACCGCAGAGAGCTATACGCCGTTCGCTGCGGTGATCAAGAGAGCGGAAATCATGTACAACAATCCGATGCTGAGTGTGGACGACGAGCCGGAGATTCAGAGCACGGTGAATGAAGCAAGAGCTCTGTTTGCCAAGCTTGTACAGAAGAATTCCGGCAGCAGCTCCGGTGGAAGCCATTCGGGCAGCTCCAATAAGCCTTCCGGAAGCGGCACAACGGTTGCTGTGACTTCGCCGGTCATCACGGCGGCACAGAATGTCCAGACGCAGATCTATGTTGTCTCGGATACGACATTGCCGTTTGCGATCAAGAGAGGCAGCGCCTATTGCTTCAAGATGACTGTAGTTGGCAGCACGACAGCTGTTCCCAGCTTTACCGTTGGCAATGGCGATGTGCTCAAGACGCAGTACGTTGCAAAGGTTGGCAACGACTATTACTTCCGCGTATGGGCTATTGGCACGCCGGGCAGCAGCACAGGCGTCTATACGACCCTGCCAGGACAGAACCCGCAGCTGCACTGTGTTGTGACTGTCAAATAAGAATCGGTTTTTTGCTCCCAATGGGTTTGTAACATCCAATCGGGCAGCGGCGCCCCTGGCCAGAGGGAACTGGCCAGGGGCGCTTTTTCTTGAAAATTTGTGAACTACCCGGCAATCTCCATTTGGGCAGAGCGTTAGGGGGATACCCCAAAACGATTGCGAAAACCAGAATGGAATCAAAAGGAGCAAAACGTGGGGAAGATTCGGCCTGTTTTTGTGGCTGTCAACAAGCTTGCCGCGCGTCTATTGACAAATCGGCATTGTATGGTAGAATAATACTTAAAATTTTTTAATTATATGGGATGGATGCTTGGCTACAAAAGGCTGTGGAGGAAGAATGGAATTGGACTTTTGTGCCGGAAATCCATAAGGAGAATCGCCATGTTGGAGCAAACCTTTCGTGAAATCTATACGAAGTTTAAGCTGAATTTTTATAAAAATATTTTCCACACGATGGATCAATCCAACAATCGGCTGAGTGCTACGGAGGCCTTTTCTGTAGAGGTGATCTATGCAATGAAAGGGCCAACGATCCGGGAGTTTGCCGATTTTGTCAATATTTCGCAGCCGAACGCCACGTATAAGATCAATTCCCTTGTGAGGAAAGGCTATATCAACAAGGTCAATTCCGCGTCGGATAAGCGCGAATACCATCTGGAGGTCACGCAGAAGTTCTTGGACTATTACCGTATAAACGATAGTTATATCCATGAAGTGATGGAAAACATCCGAAAACGTTTTGCCCCGGAAGATGTGAAGCGGCTGGAAGAAATTCTGCGAGTAATTGCGGACGAATTGATGTGACGGGCGGCCATTGGTGGATTCATAACTCCCATGCAAACCGGCCCCGGATGCATATTTTTAGATGTGCTTCAAAAGGAAAAATCTATGATGAGAAAATCCTGTTTCAAACATGGTCTTTGAAACAGGATTTTCTATGGGGAAAAATTGTAAGTCATTTGGAACGCCTCTGCCGCAGGAGACGCCGGGAGAGGCGTTTCAAATGGAAGAGGTCTCGTCCAGCTGGCAAAAAGAAATATGAAATTTGTAAATTTAGTTGAAAAATTGTGCAAAATATGTCATAATGGAGTCCCGTTGAATTGTAATGGCGGAATGACAAATAAATAGGAAATGAGGAGGAGCTTTTGTGGAAAAAAGTAGGAGTAGTTTTTCTGGAAGGATTGGTTTTGTGCTCGCAGCTGCGGGTTCTGCCGTTGGCTTAGGGAATATTTGGCGGTTTCCATATTTAGCGGCAAAATATGGCGGAGGTATTTTTCTCCTGGTTTATGTGATTTTGGCGATTACATTTGGTTTTTCCCTGATGATCGCAGAAATAGCACTTGGGCGGAAAACGGGGCTGAGTGCAGTTGGAGCATATCGAGCGTTAAATAAAAAATATTCCTTTATAGGGACGTTAACGTCCGTTGTGCCGATGATTATTTTGCCCTATTATTGCGTGATTGGCGGTTGGGTCGTGAAGTATTTTGCCGCTTTTCTGAGTGGCCAGGGAAATGCGGCGGCAGGCGAAACCTATTTTGCCAATTTTACGGCTCAAACGGCACAGCCGATCGTTTGGTTCTGTGTTTATGCCATCGCAACAGCAGTCGTCGTGTTGCTTGGAGTGGAGAAAGGCGTGGAAAAGGTCAGTAAGATTCTGATGCCCTTCCTGGTCGTTTTATCCATTGCCGTTGCCGCGTATACAGTTTGCATGCCCGGCGCTATAGAGGGCGTAAAATATTATCTATTCCCGGATTTTAGCAAATTTTCTACTACAACGGTGCTGGCAGCTTTGGGACAACTGTTTTATTCGATGTCCTTAGCAATGGGAATTATGATTACTTATGGCTCCTATATGAAAAAGGATGCGGACATGGAAAAATCTGTGGGACAGATTGAGATCTTTGACACGGGAATTGCTTTTTTGGCGGGCCTAATGATTGTCCCTGCGGTCTTTGTCTTCTCCGGTGGGGACCAAGCGCAGTTAAGCGCCGGCCCAAGCTTGATGTTTATCACACTTCCGAAAGTATTCGCCAGCATGCCGTTGGGCGGATTGATCGGCAGCGCTTTTTTCCTGCTGGTCCTATTTGCAGCACTGACCTCTTCAATTTCCCTGATGGAGACGGTTGTCTCCATTTTGCAGGATAAATTCCAATGGAGCCGCCGTATGGCATGTATGATCGTGATCATTGGAATGCTGCTTATTGGAATTCCGACGTCGCTCGGCTTTGGCATTTGGGACTTTATTCAGCCTTTGGGAATGTCCATTTTGGATTTCTTTGACTTTATCAGCAATAGCGTTCTAATGCCCATCGTGGCTTTCCTGACCTGCATCTTTATTGGGTTTGTTGTGAAGCCCGATCTTGTAGTGGAGGAAGTAAGGCTATCTTCCAAATTTAAGAGGGAAAAACTGTTCCGAGTGATGATTAAGTATGTCGCGCCAATTTTTATTGTTGCAATTCTGGTCAGTTCCGTGCTGAATTCGCTGGGGATTATAACCATCTGATTGAAAGAAAAAGGGACGCCGCCCGGATAGACTCCGGGCGGCGTCCTTCTGTGTAAAAGGCCTGTGTTTGTATTCAGGAATGCGCAGGCAGGGAAGAAGCTACGTTTATGCTTCCAGACCTTCAAACTGCATGTTGTAATATTTTGCATAGATCCCATTTTTTGCGAGAAGCGTTTTGTGATCCCCGCGCTCCTGAATCCCATCGTCGTCCAGGACGAGGATTTCATCCGCGTTTCGGATCGTGGAAAGGCGGTGGGCAATGACAATGGTGGTGCGGTTTTTGGCGAGCCGTTCCAGGCTTTGTTGGATATGCTGTTCACTTTCATTGTCCAAGGCGGAAGTTGCCTCATCGAGGATCAAAATTTTGGGGTTCTTTAAGAATACCCGTGCGATGGATAAGCGCTGTTTTTGGCCGCCGGAAAGCCGTGTCCCGCGTTCCCCAACGTCGGTGTCGTACCCATCCGGAAGGCTGACAATAAAATCATGGATATTGGCATTTTTGGCAGCTTCGATGATTTCCTCCATGGTTGCATCCGGCTTCCCATAGGCGATGTTCTCCCGGATGGTGCCGCCGAACATATAGACGTCCTGTTGGACAATCCCAATCGCGCTGCGCAGGCTTTTGAGGGTTAAACTGCGCACATCTTTTCCGTCTACGGACACAGAGCCCTCCGTTACATCATAAAACCTGGGAAGCAGGGAACAAAGGGTGGTCTTCCCGCCGCCGGACGGCCCGACCAACGCGATGGTTTTTCCAGCGTCAATGTGGATCTGGATGTTTTGCAGCACATTGCTGGAATCGTCATAGCTGAACGAAACATTCTGATAGTCGATCGTTCCTCGGACGTCGGTAAGCTCCTGTGCATCGGGGGCATCCACAATTTCCGGCTGTGTTTCCACCACCTCTAAAAAGCGCTTGAAACCGGAATAGCCCTTTTGGAACATCTCCGTGAACTCAATGAGCACATCGATGGGGTTGATAAAGATGTTGATGTAGAGCGCATAAACGGCCAGGTCCGTCAAGAGGATATCGCCGCGGGCGACAAAGTAGCCGCCGGACACAAGCACGGTGGTAAATAGAATCCCCTGGAAGAAATTATTCCCCGCGTGATAACTGCCCATGCGCCGGTAGTTCCGCTCCTTGGAGTCGAGGAATTCAAGGTTGCTCTTTTCGAATTTTTTCTGTTCCAATTCCTCGTTGGCAAAGGATTTTACAACGCGAATCCCGGCCAGGCTGTCCTGGACCCGTGAGTTGACGCCGGCGATTTTCCGGCGGTTGTCCATAAAGACCGCGCGCATCTTTTTGTTTTGGTCGATGCAAAAGAGCAGCATGATGAGCGTAACCGCGGCCAGAATCAGCGTCATCGGCACGTTGATCCAGAGCAGGAGCGCAAAGGAGCCGAGAATCTTTAACAGCGAGATGAAAATATTCTCCGGGCCATGGTGTGCCAGCTCCGAGATGTCAAACAGATCCGAGACCAATTTGCTCATCATTTCGCCGGTATTGTTGCGGTCGTAGTATGAAAAGGAAAGGCGTTGGAAATGATCGAACAGGTCCTGGCGCATATCGCTCTCCATGCGCGCGCCCATGACGTGGCCCTGATAGGTGATATAATACCGGCCCAGGAAGCGGAGAAAATACATCACCAACAGCCCAATCGCCATCCAGGGGAGAATCCGATAGATTGCCTGCGCGCCGTGCGCAAAGAGATCCTTGGTGGCCCAGTTTAGAATTTGGGGGAATGCCAGGTCAACTGCGCTGACCAGCAGTGCGCAAAACATGTCCATCCAGAAGACGGATTGATACGGCTTATAGTATTTGACAAATTTTTTGAAAACGTGCATAGTACCTCCTCAATGCAAATGAAAACGATCAGAGGGAAAACTCCCGCACAGCTTCCCTCAAAAGGGAAACATATCCCAAATCTGTTCCAGATTCAGGATATGTTTCCCTTTGCAATCGATCAAATAGTTTTTTCGTCCCTTAAACTTTTTCCGGTTCAGGATAGGACTCTCCAAAGGTTTCCACTGTAATGGATTTGATGGTCTGCTCTTCATAAGGCCGGTCGCTGTAATCCCGGCTGACGTTTACAATGCGGTCGGCTTCCTCCATGCCGGAAATCACCTTGCCAAAGGCGGCATACTGCCCGTCCAGGTGTGGGGCGTCTTCCACCATGATAAAAAACTGGGAACCGGCGGAGTTGGGATTCATGGCGCGCGCCATGGAAAGGACGCCGCGCGTATGCTTAAGGTTGTTTGGGAAACCGTTTCCGGAGAACTCTCCTTTGATGCTGTAGCCGGGCCCGCCCATTCCGGTGCCCTGCGGGTCGCCACCCTGGATCATAAAACCGGGGATGACCCGATGGAAGATGGTGCCGTTGTAAAAACCCTTCCCAGCGAGGGAGACGAAATTGTTCACCGTATTTGGAGCAATTTCCGGATACAACTCGGCTTTGATAACCCCTTCATTGGTTTCAATTGTGATAATGGGATGCTGCATAGTGCTCTCTCCTTCCATTGACCATTTGCACGATTCTTTATACCATATAGAGAGGCCGGATGGCCTCCCGTTTGAACAGAAAACGCCTTGCGGTTTCTGTTATGGTTTCATGTTCTCCTAGGCGTTGGAAGGCGGCGAACTTTCTGTGATGCCGGATTTCATTTGCGCCAGGAGATACCGTGAAGATATTATAACGTGCTTTTCCGGAATCATCAAGGCGGCGCCACTATTTTTCGATATAGAAAAGGATTTTCTTTTTTCGAGCCCCTATGCTATAATGGAAAAAGCTTTTGGAAAGCTATGACTTGGAAACAGGACCGATTAGGGATTGTCTACCAAGGAGAAAGAGGCTTTCCTTTTTAGGAAGACCGTATCAAACCCAGAGGTTTTCAATTTGCTGGAGAATGGTAAAAAATCGTTTTTCCGCGTTAATAGCGTTAATAGATACCTCTAACGCGGACGGATCATAGGAATCGAAATGCTATCAATGAAAGGGAAGATGTATGTTGAAATTGATCTCCTGGAATGTCAATGGCCTGCGGGCTTGTCTAAATAAAGGGTTTTTGGATTACTTCCACGCGGCAGACGCAGACGTCTTTTGCCTCCAAGAGACGAAAATGCAGCCGGACCAGGCGCAAATCGACCTGCCAGGCTACCAACAGTACTGGAATTCTGCGTTAAAGAAAGGGTACTCTGGCACGGCAGTCTTTACCCGGCTGGAACCGCTTTCGGTACAATATGGGATCGGTGCGGAGGAGCACGAAGGGGAAGGGCGCGCAATCACCCTCGAATTCCCCGATTTTTATCTTGTGACCGTGTACACGCCCAATGCACAGCGCGAATTGGCGCGCATTGATTACCGCATGGAATGGGAGGACGCCTTCCGCGCCTATGTGAAAGGGTTGGATGAGAAGAAGCCGGTGGTGATCTGCGGGGATATGAACGTAGCGCATCAGGAGATCGACCTGAAGAATCCAAAGACCAACCGGGGGAACGCAGGATTTTCCGACCAGGAGCGCGGTAAGATGACCGAACTTTTGGACAGTGGTTTTATAGATACCTTCCGGTGGCTACACCCTGATCTCACGGGAGCTTATACGTGGTGGAGTTACATGTTTCACGCGAGGGAAAAGAACGCCGGTTGGCGCATTGACTATTTCTTGGTTTCGGAACGGCTGCGTGACCGGGTACAGGCCAGCGAGATCCATGCCGAGGTGATGGGAAGCGACCATTGCCCCGTGGAACTCCTTCTGCAAGATGCATCCGGTGGGAAAAGGCTCTCTGTATAACAAGTTCATGGCAGATCGGTAGAAAAATAGCCGGGGGCCCTTTATTTTAGGACCGTCCCGGCTGTTTCATCGATGAACAGCGGCTGACGCCGGATGGATTTATTCGGCGTTGCCATCTTCTTTTTTCTTTTTTGCCGCATCGAGTTCACTCAGAATTCGTTCCACGGTGGTGCGGCGTGCATCCGCCTCAATGGAAAGTTCAATTGCCAGGCGGGAAAGACCCGCTTCCCCTTCTGGTAAAGCGGACTCTACGCGCTTGCAGACATCCTGCAACGCGGTACTCTGTGCAGAGCAGAACCGCTCATACATATTGGCGCTGCTGTTGTCCTCCAATAGCCCTTTTAGAAGCATATCAATGTCGGGGATGGCAAGCACCGGTTTTAGCATGCAGATGACCGTCAGCATGGCCAAATGTTCGCGTGAATATTTCTTTTGTTCCGGGCGAGGAAGGACGCCGTCCTTGACGTAATTATTGATCATGCTGGAGGTTAGCAGGTTGGTATCCTCCGTGCGTGCCAATGGCTCCAATTGCTTATTCATATAGGTCAGGACCTGATCCATATACAGATAGATTTCCGGCAGGCGGTCCCACTCTACCGGACGGTATTGTTGAATTCGTTCGATCCATTCCTGGATTCGATCGACAGCTTCGTTCATAGGAACTCCTTTCTGAGAAATGCTTGTAACGGAACGCAGGTCCGCGCAGGAATATCCCCGGTCGGTCGGACATCCCGGTATACAAACAATTAGGATGTAGATTCATTCTTTTTTTGATTCAGATAACGGCTGGGGGGAACCCCCATGTGCCGTTTGAAAACACGCGAAAAATACAGCTGATCGGAAAAACCAGTGGAATAGGCGACCTCTCCTACGGAAAGATTCCCCGCCTTGAGAAGCGCAGCCGCTTTGTTGATGCGGTAGCGCATTAAATACTCGTTCGGCGGCATGGAGACATGCTGCATGAAAATGCGGTACAAGTGGCTGCGGCTGATACCAGCGCTCTCCGCAACGTCCTCGATGTCGATGTCTCTCGAATAGTTATAGTCGATAAATTTGATGGCCTTTTGTACGTACTCATAGCCTGTCGTCCGCTGCGTAGAAGCGTTTCCCAAATGGTCGATCAGTTCCGCCATAAAGAGGTAGAGACCTCCCAGCATGCGGGCTTCGGCAGCAGGGGTGGAACCGGATACATTGCAAATATCGGTTAACAGGCCCTCTAGCCTGCCATCATGTTCATAATGAAAGACAGGATTTTCTTCGTTTAACCCCGTTTGATCCACCAGCTGTTTGGCATCGCTGCCATTGAATCCCACCCAGCAATATTCCCATGGTTCTTCCGTATCCGCGGCATAGGAGGCCACACAGGACGGTACGACCAAGAAGCCGTCCCCGACGGAAAGATTGTATTCATTTCCTTTAACAGAAAAAACGCCGCATCCAGAAACGATATAATGAATTAAATAATGATCGCGGATTGCGGGTCCCCAGCTGTGGCCCGCGGCGCAGCGCTGCACACCGCAACTGTACACCGCAAGCCCCAAATTGTTGTGGTGGGGCACCTTAAAGGAACGCCGGAATTCTTCGTTCGTCATGCCAATCCCTCCAATGAAACGCGGGTGTTGGGTATTTCTATTATAATTCCTCGGGCGCTTTTGTGCAATGACTCTGTGGCAATTATCGAAAAAGAAAACCTAAATTATACCAAAAATTCATTGAAATTGGTCTTGTTATCGGTTATAATATGAATTGTTATTTATGAATTTTTTAATACATAGTAAATATATTGTTTAAAATTGAGATATGCCAGATGTAAAGCACTTAAAGGGTGGTTTGTTTTTCGATCCACCCTATTGTATATTATCTTTAAGGAAGAATGGGGAAATTCAAATGGATCCACAAAATGAAGCATTGCTCTCATTAACAATACTGTTGACCGGCCTTGTGGTGGTATTTGCCGTATTGATCTTTTTGATCTTGATTATCAATGTCTATGGCAATATCATTTACAAGGTAACGCAAAAGCGGCACAAAGGAAAAGACAAAACAGAAGATGTTCGTGCGCCTGTTTCTGCACCGGAACCTGCTCCCATTGAGGTAGAGGAGGGAATCCCCGGCGAGGTGGTTGCGGCCATTTCTGCAGCGGTCTATATGACATGCGGCGATTCCGCTCCCGTGATCCGTTCCGTTAAGCGTGCTGCCACAAATCCGCGTTCCCTTTGGGGGGAAGCGGGCAGGCTGGAAAATACACGCCCCTTCTAAAACAACGATTGATTATGTAAGGAATGTTTTTGTAACGGACAGGCCATTCAGCCTGACACAATTTGAAAAAGAAAGGGCTGACATTTTCAGTGCAAATTATCAATGAATTTGTGAATTCTATTTTGGATATTATCAGAAGTTCTGGTTTTATGACCAACGATTGGCGCAACTATATCATGATCGGAATTGCCTGTATCTTGATCTACTTGGCAATTAAGAAGGAATTTGAGCCGCTTCTGCTTTTGCCAATTGCGTTCGGTATGATGATGGTAAACCTGTATCCAGCGATTATGGCCGAACCGACAGCCACGGCAAACGGAGGCTTATTCTACTACTTATATCAGGGCGTAAAACTTGGTATTTATCCGCCTTTGATTTTCCTGGGGATTGGCGCCATGACAGATTTCGGCCCCCTGATCGCCAACCCGAAGAGCTTTTTGCTTGGAGCTGCCGCGCAGTTGGGTATCTTCCTGACCTTTATCGGCGCGATCTTTATTGGGAATCTTGGTATCCCGAATTTGTCCTTTACGGCACAAGAAGCTGGTTCGATTGCGATTATCGGCGGCGCAGACGGCCCGACGGCAATCTTTGTGACATCCAAATTGGCCCCGCAGCTCTTGGGGCCGATCGCTGTAGCGGCGTATTCCTACATGGCCTTGGTCCCGATTATCCAACCCCCGATTATGAAGGCGTTGACGACCAAGAAAGAGCGTGCGGTGGTTATGGAACAGCTCCGCCCGGTTTCGAAGCTGGAAAAGATTTTGTTCCCGATCATCGTCACCATCCTGATTTCCCTCCTGCTGCCCGATGCGGCAACGCTGGTTGGCATGCTGATGCTGGGCAATTTGATGCGCGAGAGCGGTGTTGTTTCCCGTATTGCTAACACTGCGCAGAATGAATTGATGAATATTATCACGATTTTCTTGGGCGTGACGGTTGGTGCAACGGCGAGCGGTGAAGTTTTCCTGAGCCCGCAAACCATTGGCATTATTATCCTGGGCCTGTTGGCGTTCTGCTTCGGCACAGCCGGCGGCGTGTTGTTTGGCAAGCTGATGTTTATCGCCACAAAGGGTAAGGTAAACCCGTTGATTGGTTCCGCAGGCGTTTCGGCGGTGCCGATGGCGGCGCGTGTCAGCCAAAAGGTCGGCCAGGAGGAAAATCCGGGCAATTTCCTGCTGATGCATGCAATGGGGCCGAACGTTTCCGGCGTAATCGGTTCGGCGGTTGCGGCAGGCGTGTTGATCAGTATCCTCGGCTGATGGAATTTGAAAACGAAATAGGTGTTGAACGAACTGTACCCGCACACTCTTAAAGCGTGCGGGTATTTCATTGAGGAGCATGGTGCGCTCCGGTTAGAATGTTAGGAGTAAAGAAAATGAAGGAACAGACAGTAAATGCAATTTTACAGTGGAAGAAAGCGGTCATGGAGCGGGAGTTTTCCCGGATGAACAGCCGCCAAAAAGAGGCGGTGTTCCATACGGACGGCCCCCTGTTGATCCTGGCTGGTGCGGGAAGCGGAAAGACAACGGTTTTGGTCAACCGCATTGCCAATTTGATCCGCTGGGGCGGGGCATATCACAGTACAGCGCTGCCTCCGGAACTTTCGCAGGAGGATTTGGATCTGCTGCAAGCGGCAGCGGAAGAGGGACGGGCCCTGCCCGATGCGATCCGCGAGCGTTTGGCCGTGGAACCCTGCCGCCCTTGGCAGATTTTGGCCATCACTTTTACCAATAAAGCGGCCGGGGAATTGAAAAACCGCTTGGAGACGATGTTGGGACCGGCCGGGGGCGACATCTGGGCCTCTACCTTCCACTCGACCTGCGCCCGGATGCTGCGCCGGGACGGCGAACGGCTCGGCTATACCAGCCACTTTACGATTTACGACACCGATGATTCCCGCCGCTTAATCAAGGATTGCCAAAAGGCGCTCAACATCGACGATAAGGTTTTGTCCTATAAATCCATCCTTGCGGCGATCTCCCGCGCGAAGGACAATTTAATTTCCCCAAAGGAATACGAACAGCAGGCGGGCAGGGACAACCGGCTGATCCTGCTGGCGCAGGCGTACAAGCTGTACCAGCAGCGCCTCAAAGAGGCAGATGCCATGGATTTTGACGACCTGATCTGCAATGCCGTGCGGCTGTTTGAGGAATGCCCGGATGTGCTGGAATATTACCAGGACAAGTTCCGCTATGTGATGGTGGATGAGTACCAGGATACCAATCACGCGCAGTATATGTTTGTGAAGCTCTTGGCGCAAAAGCGGCAGAACCTCTGCGTGGTGGGCGACGATGACCAGAGCATCTATAAATTCCGCGGGGCGACGATTGAAAACATCATGAGCTTTGAAAAAAGCTTCCCGCGCGCGGCGGTGATCCGTCTCGAACAGAACTACCGCTCCACGCAGAATATCCTGGACGCGGCAAACGCGGTGATCTCCAACAATACGGAGCGCAAGGGGAAGACCCTCTGGACGGAGAACCCTGCGGGCGCAAAGATCGCGGTACACACGGGATACAACGAACAGGATGAGTCGGATTATATTGCCAAGAAGGTTTTGGAGGAGGTAGCCGCCGGCCGGAAATATTCCGATTTTGCCGTGCTCTACCGCATGAATTCGCAGTCGAACATTTTGGAAAAGATGTTCGTGAAGTCCGGCGTGCCGTATCGGATTATCGGCGGCTTGCGCTTCTATGAGCGCAAGGAGATCCGCGACATGATCGCCTACTTGAGCGTCATCAACAACCCCACAGATGAAATGCGCTTGCGCCGGATTATCAACCAGCCGAAGCGCTCCATCGGGGACAAGACCATTGCACAGGCTTCCGAGATTGCGGCTACCCTGGGCGAATCACTGTTTGATGTGATTTGCCACGCGGATTCCTACGAACCGCTCAAACGTACGGCGCCGAAGCTGCTCCAATTTGCAGAGCTGATGCAGTCGCTCATCGAGGCCTCCAACGACCCGGATGTCAGCCTGAACGATCTATACCATCTCATCTTGGATCGGACGAATTACATCGAAGCGCTGAAGGCCGCCGAAAACGACGACGCGCAGGACCGCATCGACAACATCAACGAATTGTCTTCCAATATCATCAAGTATGAGGAGGACAACGGGGACGAGGCAAGCCTCTCCGGGTTCCTCGAGGAGGTCTCCCTGATGACGGATATCGACAACTTCGACGAAACCGCGGATACGGTGGTTATGATGACCATGCATTCCGCGAAGGGCCTGGAATTCCCCGTAGTATTCCTTCCGGGATTTGAAGAGGGGATTTTCCCTGGGTTGCAGGCGATTTACAATCCGAATGAAATCGAGGAAGAGCGCCGCCTGGCTTATGTGGCGATCACGCGCGCCAAAGAGGAGCTCTACATTCTCAACGCGGAAAGCCGTATGATCTTTGGCAGCACCTCCCGCAATAAGCCCTCCCGGTTCATTGCGGAGATCCCGGAGGAGCTGATCGAGCGTTCGCGGACGCGCGAATGGAAAAAGCCGAAGCCCGGGATGGTGCTTCCCACCTCTTCCTATGAGGCGCGGGTGGTGTCCGCCAATGCAGCGCGCCACTTTGGGCCTTCCAGCCTGGAACAGGGCCATGCGCCGTCGGAACCCCTGCGCGTGGGCGACCGCGTGTCGCACCGCACCTTTGGCGAGGGATGCATCCTCACCGCAACGCCGATGGGCAACGATACGCTGTTGGAGATCGCATTCGAACAGGTTGGCACGAAGAAGCTGATGGCCAATTTTGCCCGGCTGACCAAATTGAGTGGAAACCAGTGAGCCCCTTTTATGATGCTTTGCACAGCGAAAAGAACGGGGAGGGGCTGCGGCTTCCCTCTCTTAACAAAGCGCTCCGGCGGCTTTGGGGGTTGGAACCCTACCTGCCGGATGATGTGCTTTCCATAAAAGAAACCCGCCGTTTGATGGGGTGGGCGTCAAAAACACGAGCCTGTGAGGTCTTTTCCCCACAGGCTCGTATTTTATGCTCCGACATACGGAGCGATGCAAACGTTTTAGTCGGAACAGCTGGGTTTGCGGTTGCGGCAGTCGCAGCCACATCCGGTTTCGCCCACCTTCGGCGGGAAGAATTCATCCGTCGGAAATTCAATGCGGCGGAACATATCGCACGGGTTGTCGCTGGTGGTGACGCACTCCTTTTCCGGGATGCAGAAGTCATAGGCCGGGATCAGCATCTGGACGTTGCGCACAATCTGCACAATGGTGAACACGCCGATGGTGACGTAGACATTGCGGCAGGTGTTGGTCTCGAATTGGCCGCCAAAACGCTGGCAGATGCTGTCCGGGATGCGGCAGCACGCGTCGCAGCAGCCCATCGGACGGTCACAGATGCGCGCAGAGAGGCCGATCGGCTCCGCGACCTGCACCGTGGCCTTGGGTAGGACCCGGCCGCTGGTGAGCTGGGCGTCCACCTCATCGCAATTCAAGTCGGAGCTGAACATCTTGACGTTGCCCTCGCTGCCGAACAGGATGACCTTCTTGTTAAAGACGGATACGCCGCTGACGATCACCGGGCCGCCGCTCGGCAGGGAATAGACGTCCAGGCAGACGTTGAAGAAGAAGGTCATGTCGATCGAATAGAAGCCCTTGTTAAAGGGCACGGGCTCCAGGTCGAGATAGACCGTGATAACCTCCACATTGCGGATACGTACATTGGTTGCTTGTTCGATCAAGTCGTGCTTATCGGGCGTGAAGTAAACGCGAAGGTCCTCTAAGCAGTCTTTATCGCTGCAACTATCGTAGATGCGCATAGCGTCGATGCACACCGCTTCTTTGAAATTCCCGCCTGGTTCCTGCGGCGTGGAGTTGCAATTGTTCTCATCCATGGTAAAAATCCTCCTTACATCTGAAAAGTCGGGAAAAAGAACCCGGCGCGCGGCGTTTCAGACGCACGCACAACCTTGTTTCTCCCTAACAGTTTATGGCAGGCCGCTCTTTTTGCTACTGGAATATTTCAAAAGAAACAGAAGGCGGATGCGCAGGAAGGCAGGCGCCGCGCGGAGCCAAGCGCCATGGGCAAGCGGGCACGCAGATGCAGGGGATGGAGGCGGTGTGCAAAATCAGGCGGGGCGGATATCAGGAAAAAGCCGTGCACAGAAAAAGAGCAGTCATTCAAAAATGACTGCTCTTTTTTGTCCCCTGTCGGGGTGTTGGTTGTGTTTCATGAACATTCCGAAAGCGATCGCAGGGATGTCCTTTCCGTCCCCTGGCGGGGCAGTAATTTTTTCATGGTGCAATGTCTAAACGAGATGCCTCGCATATTTCCGTCCCCTGACGGGGCGTTGATTGTTTCGATGGAAGAGAAGTAATTCGTCAATCTTTCTTGGCTTCGTCCCCTGGCGGGGCAGTAATTTTTTTCATGGTGCAGTGTCTAAACGAGATGCCTTGGCTATTTCCGTCCCCTAGCGGGGTATTGATTGTTTCTAGTCGTGGCAGGCAGGGCATACTCTTCCGAATGTTTCCGTCCCCTAGCGGGGTATTGATTGTTTCTCCGTGTATTATGAGCTGCCATCCTTGATCCTTGTTTCCGTCCCCTGGCGGGGTATTGATTGTTTCGCTAGAATATACGCCAAACATCAATCGATAATGTTTCCGTCCCCTAGCGGGGTATTGATTGTTTCGGAATGAAGATGATGATTTGTTTGGCCTTTGGTAGTTTCCGTCCCCTAGCGGGGTATTGATTGTTTCGGTAATACAATATGTTTACGAGATAGAAATAAAGGTTTCCGTCCCCTAGCGGGGTATTGATTGTTTCCTTTTGCCGTATGGGTATGGCGTAAGATTAAAGCGTTTCCGTCCCCTAGCGGGGTATTGATTGTTTCCGCACGCTTTGCATTGTTGAACCGATCAACTGTGCCGTTTCCGTCCCCTAGCGGGGTATTGATTGTTTCCTTACGCTGTTTACGCTGCTGGCTTACTGTATAAAAAGTTTCCGTCCCCTAGCGGGGTATTGATTGTTTCGGCAAATGTGCATAAAATTCTCCTGTATTTTTGCCAAACACATCAAATCTGTTTTCATTATAACATGCGTTTTGCTTCAAGTAAAGCAAATTTGCATAAAATTATCCATGAAATCCATCGCTCTTTTGTAACAGTATCGGTGCGAAGCGGCTGAAACTGGGCGCCGCTTACCCCTCCCAACAGACAGCTTCGCACTTTGCAGCCCTCTCTCGGCTTGCGGCTTCCGCTCTCCGGGTTCAAGCTTTCCCATTGGCGCATCCCCCTTGTTCCGCGTGGTGCAAGGTGCAAAATTGCTGCAAAAAAAGGATGCAACTAGGAAAATTTTATTAAGGAATTGCAAAAGATGACAAATTGTGCTAAAATAACAAAAGCAGACGCTTGAGCCGATGCGTTTTTGTGGAAAGCTCAGCGGGGGAGGAGGTCTTATGGAACGAGAACGGTTTGCGTGGAAATGCCTGCTGCATGCCCTGCGGCCGTATGGCCCGCCGGAGGTGTGGCAGGCATCGTTTGGGCCGGACATGGAGACGGCGCTTTCGGAGGAAGAACAGGCGCTTTTGCGCCGGGCGTCCGGGATTGTCGCTGGCACGGCCAAGCTGGATATATCCGAGGGCGGCTTGCTTTCCATCTTCGACTTGCTGGACGGAGGGACGCCGTGCCGGATGTTCCGTCCGGATGCGGTGGAGCGCTTCCAATGCCCGGCGGAACAGGCTGTCCGCCCAGCCGAAAAGCGGGAGTGGATGCAGCGCTGCCTGGACGAGCTGAAGGCGGCGGACGGGCGCATCGAACCCGCCCTGGAGGTTTGCAGGCAGCAGCTTTCCTATTATCCTTCCGGCATCCCAGGGGTATCCCTGTATCAGAAGGCGCGCCTGGAGGTCTGCCTGGCGTGCTGTATGCGCGAAGCGGGGCGGGAATCCCCGTTCCTGCTGGTCTCCTGCGGCTTGCCGGGGATTCAGAAGTTTTTGTACACGATTTCCGGCAAAGGGGTTTTGAAATCCCTGCGGAGCCGGTCGTTTTATTTGGATTTGCTGGAAGAACATCTGATGACGGAATTGCTGGACCGGCTGCACCTCTGCCGGGCGCACCGGCTGTATGTGGGCGGGGGGAGCAGCTATGCCGTCCTGCCCAATACGGACCGCACGCGGGAAACCCTGGAAGCCTGCCTGCGCAGCGTCAACCAGTGGCTGCTCAAGCGCTTTTCCGGCGCGCTGCAATTCCTCTATGCCTGGGAGCCCTGTTCCGGGCCGCAGCTCAAAAACGAGGGCGGGACAGCTTACCAGGAGATCTTTGCCCGACTGGAAAACAAGCTGAACCAAAAG